>Ga0209319_1001470_pt1 | contig 19012 bp, 16 predicted proteins | sample RifGroE2_FD_184000 | JGI IMG/M metagenome (GOLD analysis project Ga0209319, IMG submission 184000) | Groundwater microbial communities from Rifle, Colorado - Groundwater E2 (SPAdes) (version 2) | ecosystem: Environmental > Aquatic > Deep subsurface > Groundwater | place: Rifle, Colorado, United...
CCCAGCCACTCCTGAGATCACCCCAGAGGATCCTCCAGTGCCGGCACCTGCTCCCGAGCCTCCGCCGGCACCGACCCCTACTCCCGACCCAGAACCGCAAGCTGCAGCCCCTCCGGCACCTGAGCCACCGGCCCCGACGACTGTCGACGACTCGTTCACCGAGGATGAGCAAGCTGCCTTTGACGAGGTCGCTGCCAACTTCACCGAGGTCTCGGCAGCCATCAAGGCCACCCAGCGGGTCATGCTCGCCAAGATGGAGAACATGGTCGAGAAGCGGGTCGCCGACGTCCTTGCGCGGTTGGCCCCGGTTGCAGCGGTCGCTCAGAATGTAGCGCACAGCAACTTCATATCTGCAGTGATGAAAGCGCACCCAGATGCTTTGGACCTGCTCCCCAAGGTGGAAGAGTGGGTCAAGACCCAGCCTGAATTTCTGCAGGAGGCCTATGACAAAGTGCTGAGTAGAGGCACTGAAGCCCAGACTATCAAATTGTATGACGTGTTCAAAAAGGAGACCGGCAGCGCACAACCTCCGCCTCCTCCCGACCCACCGAAGGAAGATCCTGAAAAGGAGAAAAGGCTTAACGCTCAGGAAGGAGTACGCTCCCGGCGAGCGGGAAAACAGGGCGGCATTGACGAAAACGACTTTGAGTCTGCTTTCGCCGCTGGCGCAAATTTGCACTAACAACGGAGGTATGACGCTATGACCCAGACAGTAAGTGACATTGGATTGCGGACCGCAGGTTTTGTGGCAGCGGATCTTCTCAAGAGGGCTGACCCTGCCCTGGTAATGCAGCCCTTTCTGCAGACCAAACCCATTCCGAAGAACTCCTCGGACACCATCAAGTTCCGGCGGTATGATGCTCTCGCTGAAGCGACTGCCGACCTGACCGAGGGTGTAACCCCTCCCGGCAGTGCCATCACCAGCACCGACTACTCCACCTCCTTGGCCCAGATCGGCGCTTGGGTAGGGATTACTGACCGGGTAGCGGATACCCATGAGGATCCGATCATCAAAGAGTATTCCGATATCCTGGCCAAACAGGCCGCTTTGTCGGTCGAGAAACGGCTGTTCTATGTAATGCGGGCGGGCACCAACCGCTATTTCGCCAACGGCACCGAGCGGGCGCATGTCAACACCACGCTGACCAAGACTTTGCAGCAGAAGATTACTCGAGGGTTCAAACGCCAGAACGCCGGAGTTATCACCAAGAAGCTGTCTTCGTCCCCCAACATGGAGACGGTAAACGTCAAGCAGTCGTTCATTGGCTTTGTCCATCCGGACGCTGAGGCAGTCATTCAGAACCTCGCCGGCTTCAAGGATGTTGTTGACTACGGTTCAATGTCTCCGTACCCGACTGAGATCGGAACCGTTGGCGATGTGCGGTACCTCACCTCGACGGTATTCTCGCCGTGGGCAGATGCGGGTGCAGCCAAGGCCGGCTCCGGTACCACGATGATATCCACCACAGGCACCAACTCGGATATCTACCCGATCATCTACATCGCCGCCGACTGTGCCGCTGTTACTCCTCTTAAAGGGGCGACCGCACTTAACCCGTTCGTCAAAAATCCCGGTGAGTCTCGGGAAGGCGATCAGCTCGGCCAGCGGGGGTGGATTGGCTGGAAGACGTACTTCGCAGCGTTGATCCTGAACCAACTTTGGCTCGCTGCGGCCGAGATAGCTATTCCTGAACTGTAAAAATCTCTGAGGGGCTTCGGCCCCTTTCCGCCTTCTTCTAAGGAGATACGATTATGTTAGATTATGCAGCACAGATGCAAAGCGTTGGCAAGATCACCGTCGCCAATCCGGCTGCGGCGGTTACCGTCACTCTCGGCTGGTCGCCGAGATATGTCAGGGCAGTGAATGTCAATAACGTCGTGACTTACGAGCATTGGGATGGGATGGCAGATGGTACTTCGTTCGACACCGCTACCGAGCTTTCCCTCAACGCCGCCGGCGCGATCACCTTAACAGCCACCGGCTTCACCCTCGGCCTTGATATCTGCGACACTGCAGCTGACGTCGTTTACTGGTTGGCAATCCGCTAATCACCTGTTCAGGCGGGGACAAACTACCTGATGGAGAAAAATTATGAGTAGACAAGAAGTAAGGACCCTCAATGTCGTAGCGGAACAGATCCGTACATCGGCTGGAGGGGTGCCCCCTCTCGGCCCTATTACTGCCGCCGAATTGACTCAGGCTGCTGACCTGTCCACCCAGGTCATGACTCCCGGCGCAGGCTTTGCAGGCACCGGCACGATCTACAAGTCTTCCGTCGTCAAGCACGGTGACGTGGTAAAGACCACGCTTGTCATAGATCTGACCGGTGCTGCATCGTCCACAACCGACCTCGATATCATTGGGAAGCTCGGGGTGTCACATATCGGCCAGGTCACCGCTGCGTTGAACGGCACAGTCCTGGGTGGGAAAATGACCTGCCTTGAGGTGCCGACCGGAGGTATTCCGGACGTCGATCTCTACGCTGCCACAGAAGGGACAGGGGCGTTTGACGGTGCTGTTGGTGACCTCGTCGAGACGGCTATAGTCACGGCCGGCGGTAACTGGACCCTCGGGCTCACGAAGCCGTTCCTGGTTGACGTGGTCGCAAACAAGTATCTGTACCTGACTGGCGGCGCCGCCGGCACGGCTGCTACCTACACAGCAGGCCGGTTCCTGATCGAGTTCTGGGGCGTGTAATCTGAGCGGCCTCAACCACAGGGGAGGGGGATCCCCCTCCCTTTCATTGAGTCCTGCAGCAGAAGCACCATAAATCTTAACGGGGGGAATGTAATGCCAACGAGTGAAGAATTGGATCTGGGTCTGGGAGATATCGATATCCAGCCGATCCCGGAAGCAAAGAGCAAGAAGAAAGACAAGACGAAAGACATCGACGCGCCGACCGACGCGCCGGTGAAAGCTGTCAAGAAAGACGATAAGTCCGACTGGATTACAATCCTTATCGACGATGTTCCCGGCCTGAAGAAGAACTACGAGGTCGTCGGAGTCAATGGTAAGGTATACCAGATTAAGCGCAACGTCCCAACCCTGGTCCCACCCGAGGTAGTTGCCACCTTGAAGACCTGTGTGCTGACCCATGTCGAGCAGAAGTTCGACCAAGCCAGCGGCGAGTATATCGACATTGAGCGGAACTTCTCCGCCGTCCCTTGGAGACGAGTATAAAATGACCCGGGCGGAGATGTTGGCGGAACTGCGGCAGGTGTTGAACGCCGTCGGGACGAACCGGTCCTGGCCGGACACGACTCTTGAGGGGTACCTGTCCGAGGGACAGGATAAGTTCTGTGAAGAGACCGGCTTTTTCACCGATCTCAGCAACTTCACCCTGACTCTGCAGACCGGCATCGCCGTCTACGCCATCCCTGACAGAGTCATTCAGGTTATTGACATCTGGGACGGCACCAGGAAGTTGCACAAGGTGGCGACGGGGGGAGTATATACGTCGATCGATTCCTTGTACGGTTACACCACGGCAACAGGCCGGCCAACCCACTGGCAGACCGACCTCGAAACCGGCTCCATCCAGATCTTCCCGACCCCAACCGCAGCAGAGGATGAAGAAGTTCTCCTGCTGCAGGTCTGGCGCTACAGTCTTTACGACCTTGCTGGAACTGGGGCGGTGCCGGAAGGTGGAGGGGCGGCTCCCCCCGCTGCGCCAGAAATTCCGTCCCGGTTTCAGCGAGCTTGCATCGAGTGGGCGGCATACAAAGCGTTCAACCATCACGACACTGAAACCCAGGACCCGGTCAAGGCCAGCGACCATCTGGCATCCTTCAGACTTTACGTCGCCGACGGCAGGCTGGCCCTGCAGCGCAGACACAACCAGGAAGTATATGTAGGCAGCGACCCGGCTTACAGAACCTAATCAGGAGGCGGCATGAAGCACGAGTTTGGACGCACCACGCTGCATCCTTGGGGACTGGGAGTAAACAACCGCGCATCAGACCGCGCTCTGCCGGAAGAGGCGGTACGCAACGCCGTCAACATCGACTTCATTGATGAGACCTCCCTGCGTAGCCGCAAGGGCAGGACCAAGGTCTACTCAGCCCTCAGTACGAAATCGGGTTACTCCTGCCCGCTTGGCATGTTCTTTGTCGAAGGCCCCACTCTCAAGAAATTCGACCCTGCTAATGGTACGGCGACTACAGTGCTGACCGGTGTCTCCGCCAGCCACCGCACTTTCGAGTATTTCGATGGGATCCTTTACTTCAGTGACGGTGTCATCGCTCGCAAGATCGCAGCATCGGCAGTGATGCAGTGGGGCATGATACCCCCGGCCGCACCGGTGTTGTCGACTACTGCCGGGACTTACGGCGAGGGAGTGTACCTCGCAGCCTGCTGCTGGGTAGATGCGGCTGGAGTCGAGTCAGGAGCCTCACCGGTTACCTCGGTGTGGGCGACCAGCACCTCCGGCATCATTTTTAACAACCTATCTGCCACCTCGGATCCGCAGATCTCAGCACTCAGGCTCTACCTCAGCACTGCTAACGGCAAGGAAATGTACCATGTTGCGGACGTAGCTCCCGGCACCACCAGCTACACGATCGCCGCCGGCGGGTACGACCAGGGCAGTGTGTTGGAGAACTTGTTCATCTCCCCTGCGCCGGCCGGTCGAATTATCCGTTTCTACAAAGGCCGAGCGTATGTCGCCGACGCTGCTGGCGGGGTCTGGTACACGGACCCGTTCGAGTACGACCACTTCAACCTCATGGACAACTACCTGCAGTTTCCCTCCTCGGTAGACATCATGGAGCCGGTGAAGGACGGCATCTTCTTCGCTTACGGCGACAAGACAGAGTTTTACGCCGGGACTCCGGAAGAGGGGTTCGATATAACCTCCGACATATTCAACTATGGCGGAGTCCTCGGTACCGGCAAGCGCGTACCCAACTCGGACAATGTGTGTTGGCAATCACAGCGAGGCATGGTGGTTGGAGGTCCGGGGGGACAGTGCAAGAACGTGCAGGAGGCCAACGTCGCCGTCGAGTCGGCGGTGTCCGGGGCGGCATTTATCAGGGAGCAGGATGGGGTCCGGCAGTTCATCGCCAGCTTGAAACAACCTACCAATTCGCCATTGGCGGCGACAGCGTGGATAACCGCGGAACAAATTCGGAGAGAGGCATAATGAACAATGAATACAAAGTCGGGTTCGTCTACACTCCGACGCACGTAGGCGAGGATGGGCAGATTATTTCCCAGCAGGAGGTGCATAATCTCATGCCGGCGGAGATGATTGCATACATGCTCAACGCGGCCCTGAGAGGCGGGAGTCAGTACGCTACTTATTATCTGTCGCTGTATGAGAACAACTACACACCACTTCCAGGCGACACGATGACGACATTCATGGCCGCCTGTGGGGAGAATACTGGATACACCACGACTGGTACAAACCGTTTGACTTTGACCTTGCCTGCGCCGGTGGCCGGATCGATCACCACTTCGGCCTCGCCGAACGAGTTCGCATTTACAGGGGCGGCTACCATTCGTGGGGCGTTCATCTCGACTGGGATAACTCGAGGGTCGAACACCGGGCTGCTTGTTTCCGCGGCCCTGTTTGCTTCGCCGTTCACCATGGCCAATCTCGGCGCACTGCGGGTTCCGGTCGGGTTTGCACTCGTCTCGGCATAAGGAGGGGATATGTCATTCACAACTTACGGCGAAAATCTCCTTATCAACTGGGCATTTAACGTTGATTCGGTAACTCGACCTACGGCCTGGTTTGTTGCCATTCACACAGCCGACCCAACAGAGACAGGAGCAACCGCTGAGATGGTTGTCGGCACTGATGCAGATTATGTGCGGCAGGCTGTCACCATGGGGACTTCTTCATCCGGATCGTCTGCAAGGTCGTTTTCACGCCAGCAGCCGCGGCAGGGACGTATGCAGTAACGCATGTGAGTATCTGGGATGCTGCTACGGTAGGCAACTGTATCATGTACGGTGCCCTTGCAACCCCAAGGTCGATCAGCAATGCCAGCCCCCTAACTTTCGAAATTGGCGAAATCATCGCCGCACTGGATTGAGGTGAATAATGGGTTCTTTTAAAGTCAGCACAGGTTTACGAAATTACCGCCTCGGCACCGGGTCATTTGCTGCGGGGATGAGTGGATTTCTCATCAAGATTTACGGCTCGGCAACCAGTCAGGCTGGGGCTGATGCTCTCATCCCGGCTACGGCTGATGCTGCCATCGGCTCGGCCACGTTGCTATGCACTATCTCAGTGGACGGCGGAGGCACTGGTGGCACGTTTGGCACCCCGGCCGCTGGGGTAATTGCCAAGGCTGCAGCTGAAACTTGGACGGGGACGAATGTTGCTTCTGGATATGCCTCATTTTATCGCGGAGTTCTGAGTTCCGACACCGGAGTTCTCAGTACAACCGAAAAGCGAGTGCAAGGGTCTGTCGGAACAGTAGGCAAAGACTTGATCATATCCAACGCCTACATGACCAGCGGCAACGCACAACCTATCAATTCCTACTCCATTGGCGACCCGGCTGAGTAATGGTAGTCGAGATAATCAACGGGCAACCGTGGAAACAGCAGTACGCCTTCAATGAGACGCAGTCCGGGGATGTTACTGGGTGGTCGAACACGACCGCCCTGCCAGCGGCCAGGATGTCTGGGCAGGCCATCGTTACGCAGGACAGGGCGTTTTTCATTGGAGGATATGTCACTCCGGTTATTTACACTGCCCCTCTGAATATCGATGGTACGTTGGGCAGTTGGACGACTGCGACAGAGCTTCCGATTGGGATAGGTGAGAGCCAAGCAGTGCTCACCAAAAACCGCATCTACTTGATCGGTGGATATGTAACTGGTGGGCACTATACTGCTTCGATCTATACTGCTCCCATAAATCCTGACGGGACTATCGGGGCATGGGAGACAGCCGGTGTACTTCCTGCTGCTCTAGGTCAGCATCAGGTCATCGTGACAAAAAGTAGAGTCTATTCTCTTGGCGGATATAACGGCGGATTCCTCGCCAATGTCTATACTGCTCCGATAGACGAAGACGGACTGATTGGAGCATGGTCTGCTGATGCTTCCTTGCCAGGAGGTGCGGCAGGAAGTCAGGCTGTCGTGACAGGTGGGCAAGTATATCTGCTCGGAGGTAACTCTCCAGGAGGTGCAATCGCTACAGTTTATACCGCTCCCATCGACCTTGACGGGATAATCGGAGCGTGGAGTACTGGAACATCCTTGCCAGGGGGGCGGAGTTTTGCTCAAGCTGTGGTTGTTAAGGGCAGGGTGTACTTGTTCGGGGGCAAGCCGGTAGGAGATAACCATACTGCCGGAGTATATACAGCTCCACTCGGAGAGACCGGAATAATTGGGACATGGGCAACTGGTACTTCTCTGGCTTCTGCTAAAGGCGACAGCACGGCCATAGTGACAAGCAGCAAGGTCTATCTGGTGGGCGGAAGCGTTGGAGGAAGCGCTGTTGACAATGTGCAGGTCGCCTCCTTTGCAGGAGGATTTAACGATTATATGGACCTGTCATATATCATTCCTACATTCTGGACAAACTTCTCAGGACAGACTGAGATTCTGGAATGATCACCTTCGACGGCGACCGCAGCCTGAAGCGCAGATGGTTCGCCAAGAAGAAGCTCGCCACCATCCATGAGATGAATATCCCATCCTCTTGTCCGGTCTGGGATGGGTTCAAGTTCAAGGTCTGGCAACTCGGAGATATTGACGGTGGCAGGGTGACTGCCCCGATGGGCGCGGTCGTGGCTTGCTCGACCCAAGACGGGATTAAGATTGCCGTAGCCGACTTTTGGGCAGGAGGATTCAACCCGGCGCAAGCTATGTATGTGGTGTTCAAGGACTTGGGAGTTGATGACGAAGGGTTTCAGAATATCGGTGCAGTTGCCACATTTTTCAATGGCCCTATAGACCCGCTGGAAACAGGGGAGTACAGAACGATTAAGTTCACTCCTACTCCTACGTATTCTTACTTCGGGCTGGTCAATGGAGACTCTGGTGGTCCTGCTACCGTGATGGCGTATGACTACGCCGCTTCTCCGGTCTTTCTGCCTGTGCATGGTGAAGTTTTTGATGTTATGACCTCTGCCTCGGTTGATTTCGACCGGAACGGGAACGGTACACCGGATTGGTTCAGGGCGATCTTTGAGAAGACGACTACCTTCTATCTCGCCAACGGTGTCCAGGCAAGCAGGATGAATTGTGGTGTGCATCATATCCAGTTCAACAACAGCTATAATCCCAAGCGGATTTTTCAAAAGAGCGGAACCGACAGGTACACTTCACACCAGAGTACGGCTCTCTATGATTTCGTGGAGGATGATGGAATTTCCCGTAAGGTAGTGGGGTACACCGTCGACGTGGCGAGTTCGTTGGTTAGCAATATCTACTTCAGTGAACTCTTGAACACGGACATGCCGTCAGCTCTGAGAACAATCCTTGCCACTTCCGAGAACGACGGGTCGTGTGAGCCTGTCGGGTCGTTCGCTTCGGACAGCGTGTTCTTCCATGCAGTAAATGCCTCAGGTCGGGTTTATTCCGATGTAATTCAGGATTGCGAGGCGACTGATTACTATGATGACAATCCTGACGAGGAAAAGTGGAGCCTGTTCTACTCGATGACGACAGGCGGTAATGGGTACCTGATCAACTCCAGCCAATTCATGCCATTACTCTCTGACCTCGCTACCGTGCCCGTGCTGGCTGACTGGCTCGGAGCCAAGCGAATGTTCGAGCAATTGGCGGGGGCATACCCTAATCTCAACTTCGCGGTGCCTTATGATTCGATAATGTTTCAAGGGCACGATGGGATTATCTACACCTGGACCAGAACCTACGGTGCGGTCAAGTTCACCACGACAGGGCTATTCTTGGCAACCGTCCTTGTCCCGACTCAGGTATCAGAGGAAGATGGCGTAAGGCCGGAGATCACCTATGCCGGACTTTTTGGTGATACCCATCTCTATCTGTGTGTCAGCAATAAGGTCAAGGTAGGAGCCAGGGCGGTGCATTACGGTTCGCCTTTCACCGGCTGGACAGAGCTTCCTGGCTGCTCTGAGGGTGTCGAACTTATCAGTGCTCGACCTTGCGTGGTCACGCCTGAGAGGATTTTCTTGATAGGAGTTGTAAAGCACACGGTTGAGGAAATTATTGAAGGAGTTCCTACAGAAGTTGAGAAGTATGCCTTCGCTTCCTTGAATTGGACTGCTGAAACCGATGAGGAAGAGGTAAGCACCGACCCGTGGCGGGTGATGGGCGAACTCCCCTTTGAGATAGGAGATAGTGACAACTTCGCCCTCGGCCTTTACGGTGATGACCCAAGGTGTAATGCCCTCGCCGCTTACCAGTGCCCCCCAATCCTGCCACAAGCCCCGGTAGGTCCCTATGAAAAATACGCAATAGGAATGCCATGAGCATACTGATAAAGGACTACAAGTATGAAGTTGTTACTCGCTACGGCGGGACTGCGGGGACTGATGGGTATACCTCTACGACCACCGGCACCTCCGGCCAGTCTAACCTGACTTATTACTATATTCCTGAAGGGTGGACGCAGACTGACTGGGGAGGATGGGTAGACGCGGAAGGCAGGTTAATGACGGGTTACACTATGTCAAGTTTGGGCATTTTCTATCCTGACGGCTTTATCGGAGATGTGCCACCTGAAGGTGCGAGGATAGGAAAAGGTATCTACCTTGCCACTACAGCGCAACAGAATGATCTGATGCGAGCGCTGTATCCGAATGACTGGGATGGTGACTCTACAGACATGCAGGCCAGAATCAAGCACCACAACATCGTCTGGTATCAGGGCAAGAGTCAACTTGGGGTTCCTAAATATTCGTACCCGGATGGAAGTTACCTCGCGTTCTGGATCGGCTTTGCAGGGTTCGGGTTGTATCATTTTGTCGGCTATGAGGGGTCTATGCCTACACAGACTCTAGCTGAGACCTCGAGTGGGTTTGAACAGGATGAGTACGATGATCTGATGGATCAGTTGCAAGATGGGCTTATAGATCTTGAGATGTTCGATGGGTACGATACTCCGTTCACGGATGTTTACTCAGGTACGTTTAATGATGGCACTCCGCTCATCGGCGATCAGACCGTTCCGACCACGACCTACACCGTCGAAACCATCATGCCAGCGCAGGAGCCGACCACCAGTATAAACGAGCCACTTACCTACCAGGAAATTCTGCAACTGACGAACAGCGGCTGGAATACTTGGGCGAGGTCGATCAATCCGCTTGCCTCCGGTACGTTTATTAAGTTCACGGCGGCGTCAGGAATCACGAGTGCCTGTATCAGTATTGCCAACAAGGGGATGGAAGGGGCAGGAGTGGCAAGGTTCACGCATGGGATCATCTGCGACCAAAACGGGGTGAGGGTGTACGAGAACGGGGCGATGGTAAAGACCTTGTTCTCAGTGCAAACCGAACTGACGGAGATCAGGATCTACCGGCAGCCGGATAATGTGATCGTCTACATGGCAAAGACCGATGCAGTTTCCGTCGTCCACACCAGCACCGTCCCGGCTGCATCCAGGCTTTTTTCGCTTTACGCCTATGGTTACCTTTACACGGCAGGCGATAAGGTGACATCTGCTGTCTTCAAAACTGGCGCGGTCCAGTACGGGAGTGTCTGATGATAGGGCATGGAACACTGACCATTCAGGATTATGAAGTGCTGATGACAGGGGCTGGGTCGCTGGTCCTCTCCAACCTCCAGACGGTAAGCGTCACAATGTCCGGCACTGGCGAGATGGTTGCCACTGCATCAAGTAACTATGGATATGCGCTGTTCCCGGCGCTGGCAGGGTTCGGCGGCGACATCACCAGTTATGGGGCGGGAGGCGCGACGTTCCCTGCAATGCAGTCTTACGCTGAGGGCGGGCTGTATGTGCCGGTGCTGACCAACTACGGTTTTGCAACCTTTCCGAGCTTTGTATCCTCCGGCATTCTTGGTACTGTCTCTTATCTTGACGGTAATACTGAGTTCCCGGCACTGATGGGCAAGGGCGGCGAGGGGGAATATGGAGAGGGTACGGCTGAGTTCCCTGCCCTTGTTGCTTCCGGGATCTATGATGCCACCCCGTTTGAGCGCAAGCTCTACAGTTTCTGCTACGCTCTGGACGGGCTCGCCGGCCGGCCGGTCTTCGTCGTCGTGCTCAACGCCTCCGGCCAGATCGTCGACACCATCTCTGGCAACCACATATACATCTCTCAGTTGCTGGCATCCATGCAGGCAATCGACAACTTCACGGTCCTCGGGTCGTTCCTCGCCTCGCTGAACGCCTCCGCCTCGGTAACCGGGGCAGTTGTCGCAGCTACTGGCACCTCAGCCGCCCTTGACGCCACTACCAGGGTCTGGGTTGTCAACATGGACACTGCCCAAAGCTCGCAGTACGACGACTATGGTTTTAACGATCTGATCGAGCATGAGGGAGTCTGCTACGGCTTCGCCGATGACGGCATCTACCGGCTTGACGGCGACACTGACAACGGATCTGAGATCGAAAGCTACATCGACTTCGGCAAGTCTGACCTGGGGGTGCATGGGGTCAAGAAAGTCCCCAATGTCTACATCGGCACCTCGGACGGCTCGGACACTTACCTGCGGGTAACGACCGACTCAGGCACCGCCACCTACCAACTCGAGCAGTGCTACCGCGGGCCGACCGGCTGGCGGGCGCAGGTGCCGCAGACCGACATGCAGGGCTGGGAGTGGCGCTGGGAACTGATTGCCAACAACGCCTTTGAGCTTCGCGGTGTGGAGTTCGTACCGATAAAACTGAACAAGAGAGGGTAACCCATGCCGACCGCTGCCGAGACCATCGACGCCATCATCGCCAACGCGATCCTGATTGCCAACACCCAGACCGAGGCTGCATCCGAGGCAGCCGAGGACCTGATCAGATCCAACGCCGGTTTCTACCTGACTCCGCCGGACAGCGCCACCGGCTTCACGGTGACCGCGATTGAGCCGGACATCCCGGACGTCGCCGACTCGACGATTAACTACGACGCTCAACTCGACAAGATCATCCAGATCCTCACCGACCAGCTGGCAGGGTTCTTCGCCACCTATTATCCACTCGCCTCCGATGCCTTCGATGAGGCCACCAGCTGGCTGATCAACGTCATCACCAACGGGGGCACCGGGGTCAACGCCGAGGTCGAGGCGCAGCTCTGGCAGCGGGCCCGGGAGAACATCATCGCCGACGGGCGGCGGGTTGGCAACCAGATCGTCACCGGCTTTGCCGCCAAGGGCTACATGCGCATCGCCGGGGCGACGACCAGGCTTCTCGAGCGATCGCTGTACGAGCAGGCCGGCAAAACCGGCGAGGCCTCGACCACCATCGCCGCCAAGCAGTTCGACGTTGAGGTCGAAACCGTCAAGTTCGCCGTCGGCAAGGCCCTTGAGTCTCGGAGCATGGCCATGCAGGCAGCGGCGGACTATATCCGGGCAGTGGCCACCGCCCCTGCTTCCGCGGTCAACGTCGCTGGGATCAACACCGACGCCCAGGCCAAGATGATGGCTGCTGCCGCGACGTGGTACGGCGCCAGGCTCGACCGGGATAAGATCGTCCTGAACAGCAAGCTGGCTGAGATGGAGTCTCGCGACGAGATTTACAAGCACCGCCGCAGCAACGCCACAGCCAACAGCCAGGTCGACGTGCAGGCCCTGACCGCCGCCGCCGAGGTCTACGCCAAAGCTGCGCAGGCCGCCCTCGCCTCGCTGAACAGCGTGGTCAGCTCGTCGGTCAATGCGTTTGCTTGATATGCCCTGAAAAATGTAGTATGCTGCGTGTAAAGTTCTGATACAACCTTTGAGGAGGGCATTATGGCATACAGGACACCCGAAGAAAGAATCTCTGACTTGGTCGGCAGAGGTTGGCGAGGACTGGCAAACAGGTTCGAGCGACTGCGCGGAGGCACTGCCCAAGCTGCACCCCCTCCCGTCGTACCGGTGCCTGTGCAGGAGCCGCCCTCTCAACTGGCCAAGGTGCCGGCAAACATCTCCGGCATGTTCCGCTCTCAGCCCTTGGTGTCCTCACACTCCGCCGTCGCTGCTCCGCCTGTGCAGACCGCTCCCCAGAATAACTTCATCCGTGACGCGGCTACCGGGGCGACTGTCTCTATGGACCCCGCCGGTGGGATGCGCTGGACCGACCAGGCTGGCAACCCTATAACCAAACCAGCCAGGGCACCTGGAGAGTTCACCAGTGTCGGCCAGCCGATCAGGCCCACCGCCCAGATTGAACGATTTCAGGCCAACCTCAACACCCCCCGCGGCCGGTTCTTCGGAGTCCAGTCGCTGCCCGGGACGGATTCTTCTTCGCAAGGAAGCCTCGGTGAAGAGGTGATGAGAGGGGCAGGGCTCCGGCGGGCCAAGGCCATCGCCGACACCGCCCTGCAGGCCAGAGGGCAGGACCTTGAGATGGAGCAGGCGGGCCTGCGCAACCAGATCGCCTCCGAGCAGAACAGGCTGCTGGCTGAGCGCAACGATGCCACACTCCCCGGCGAGGTGGCGCAGGGCGAGGCCGCTCAGCTGGAACTCGACACCGCCCGCAAGGCACAGGGGCTGCTCGACCAGTTCAACGTCGAGACCGACGAGACGAAGAAATCCGCAATCCTGCAGCAGTACAAGATGCTGACCGGGATCCGGGACGCTGAGAATAAGACGTACTCCGGCACTGAGGAAACGACTGTTCCCGGGGAAGGCATTAAGGAGCAAGCATACGTCATCGAACGCGCCCCAGGAGGCGGGTGGCGGAAGATCGTGCCGCAGGCGTCCGGACAAGGCGACCTGCAGGCACTGGCCGGCAGCCTCAAGCCCGAGCAGCGCAGCAAGGCCGCGGAGTATATCAAGGCGCACCCCGAGGAAGACAAGGCTGAGGTATTGAGGCGCATCATCGCCGGAGAACTGTAATGGATGAACTGGATAAGCTGCTCAACCCGCAGGGCGACGAGCTTGATCAGTTGCTCTTCTCTCCATCCTCAGCCACTGTCCCTCCCCCTAAGGGAGGGCTTGCGGCGTCAGCCAAACAGACCCTCGGCCAGACTGTCAAAGGTATTGGTCAGGTTGCTGCAGACTATATCCCCGGCGTCGGTCAGGATAATGCTGTCACGCGCTACGGACAGGAGGTCGTCGATGCCAATCCGACCGTCGTCAAAGGTTTCAGGGACATCGTCAAGAACCCGGGCAAGACTATCACCGAGGCACTGGGCAACGCCCTGCCGTCGGTAGTTTCTGGTATGGGTTTACGGGCTGCGGGTATGGGGCTTACCTCTCTCGCCCCGGCTGCTGGTCCTCTTGCGCCGGTAGTCGCCGCAGCAGGGCAGGGGCTTGCCTGGGGTGGGCCGATCCTCGCCGCCGCTCTGCCGTCGTACAGTGGCATCCGGGAATCACAGATTGAGAAGGGTGGTGAGAACGTCGACGACCCAAAATCAAAACTCCTTGCCACTCTCGGCGCAGCCACCGTCGGTGCGATCGAGCAGCGCTTCGGGCCACAGAACTGGGCGCAGCTGGCGATCAGCAAGGAAGGCAGGGCGAAGCTGGCCGGTATGATGTCAGGCGATTCGTTCTGGGGCAAAGTCGGCAAGGGTGCCTTGAAAGGCGCGGCTATCGAGGGCAGCGAGGAACTTGTTCAGAACCCGGTTGAGCAGTTGGCAGCCTACGAGGACCCGACCACAGCCAAAAACCTCGAAGAGACTGCGTTCGGAGGTGTGATGGGCGCAGTCGGCGGCGGTGTCTTGGGAGGCGGCTTCGGCATGACCGGTACCAACAAGAAGACCGACCCCGCCGTGGAGAAAGTCCAGGCAGACACGCTCGACAAGGTCCTGCCCGAAGGCGCGACCCTCGACAAGCTGGAGGGGGGCAAGGCGACGGTGACTATCCAGACCTCATCCGGCACGACGACAGTCACTGCGGCACCAGAGGACATCGCCAAACAGATGCTGGCCGGCAAGCCGCTGTCCGAGATGGCTAAGCAAGGAGCAGAGTTAAGGGCAGCCCGACTCGCCGACCTTGAGGCCAAGGCACTGGGAGGGGAGCAGTTCACCCCCGACGAGCGCAAGGAGTATCAGAAGCTGCTGGCCAAGTCCGGAACCAAGAAGTTCGAGCAACTGCAGGACGACCCGGCCCGGCCGGAGGTGGTGCGGTTCAGGGTTGCCGACAAGGTCTACGAGTACGCCCCACCGGCCGGCATGAGCCGGGCCCAGATCGACGCCGAGCTTGCGACGCGGGCCAAGAGCCCCGGCTCGCAGTTCAACTGGTTGAAGAAAAACACTGTCGAGGTGAAGGATGCCGAAGTTAAGCCGCAGGCAGCGCCTGCAAATGAACCTGTTCAGGCTGTACAACCTGGACCCGAGCAAGTGGTGGACGGAGTTTCTGAATCACTGACGACAGGCGAAAATAGGAAAGAGACCTCATTTGGAGGGGAAAATGTACCTATTTCGGCACAAAATGCTGCTCTGAGTGGGTCTTCTACTCAATCAGAGGACATCAACAACCTGACCTTCCAGCACGACAGCCTTGTCGATCAGTGGGAGTCTCTGCCGGCGGGGCCGGAGAAGACCGCGGTGCAGGAGGAGATTTTCAAAATACGGGAGGAGATGAACAATGCTGCAGTTTCTCAAACAAGTCTACCTCCGGAGGGAGGAGTTGATCAAGGCGTGGCTGTGGCTCCGGAAGTTCTTCCGACGCAAACCCCAGCCGCAGGCGATACAGGAACGGTTCCTGAAATATTACCAGCCAGAGTTGACCAAGGGCAAGCAGGAAGTACTTCAACCAGTGCGCAACCAGAAGTGGTCCCTAATGAAACCATTACTGAGGAAGCGCAGCCAATTGAAGTAGCCGCCAAGGTCGACAAGGACCTCAAGTACGCCGGCGACAACCTCGGTCTGCCTCAGTTTACCTATCAGGCCGGTCCCCTCAAGGGCGTGACTTTCTCCGCCAAAGATGCCTCCGAGGAGAGCGTCCGGGCCGCGGCTGAGAAGATGAAGGCGCAGTGGGTGGGGAAGAAGAATAATGCGGTTGTCGTTAATGAACCGGTCGTTGGTGAGACACAACCGGCTTTGCCTGTAACTGGTGAGACACAAGAAAACAACACCCCCCCGGCCTCTGCGAAGAAAGCAAGCCCACCGAGGGGGGTTACTCCCGCCAAGGTAGAGAAGCCTGCTCCAAAGGCGAAGAAAGCCAAACCCGAGAAGAAAGCGATCGAGCCGGTGTACCGGGACGGCTCTGGTTCCGAGACCTTGCAGATCCAGCCCTACGGCAGGATCGTTGCGCTCAACGATACCAAGGGTAACCTGCTCGGCAGGTTCGACACTGCAGAGAAAGCAGCGATCGCAGCCCGGGACATGGGCTACGGCTGGCGGGACCAGACTGGCCAGTTGCCGACGAAGCCGAGTGCCAAGCCTGCGCCCAAAGCCAAGCTTGAGAAGAAAGCCAAAAGCCTAACGGTACCCGGCAGCAAACTCAAGCCCCTCCCCTCCGCCTACGCCGTGCAGGCGAAAGTCATTGCCGAGGACATCGCCGCCGGTGACACCTCTTTCAAACGCGTCCCCTCCGAAGCTGCCATCCGCGTCTACCGGGAGAAAAACCCGAGGGCCAAGGCCGATGCCGCCATGGCCAAGATGGCTGAGATGGACGAAGCTGAGTACCAGGGGCTGACGGCGGTGATTGAGGATGAGCAGGTAAGCACTCCGCCGGCAAAGGTTGCCGATGCTAAGGCAGGTCCAAGTAATTTGGGCGACCCGTCCAAAGCAGAAGCTGAGAAAGTCCAGAAGGGCATCGAGGGCAAGACCCTCATCCAGGCCGCTGAGTGGCTGATCAACAACACGCCGAACAACGGACATAAGCTGATCGCCGCCAAGGTCCGGGTCGCCCTGCTCAGACTCAAGGGCGCGGGCGTCGTCTTCGATCTCAAAGTCACCCATGTCGGCGACGAGATTCCATCATCCTCAGCCAACTCTCGAGGCGTGTCGACCACCGACTTCTCTCAAGGCATCAAGACCACGGTCAGGCTGAACGGTGCCGACGTCACCGGCAAGGTGGGGATGTCCTACGAGACTGTCCTCCATGAACTGATCCACGCCGCCACCCAGGCAGCCATCCATGTTGGCAACCGGCAGGTCAGTGCCGGCACCACGCTCGCCAAGGCTACCTCTGGGATGATCGACGTCACCAACCTGATCATCGACCACTTCAACACCCGGGCGGCAAGCGGAGAGACTCTCACCGAGTTCGAGCAGAGGATCCTGCAGCGCAACGCCAACGCCTTGAAGAATCCTTCCGAGGTGCTGGCCTGGACCCTGTCCAACAAGGAGATGCAGGACTACCTCGAAACTGTCAAGCTCGGCAGAAAAGAGACCCTGTGGTCACGCTTCGTGCAGTCCGTCCGGACGTTCTTCGGCCTCACAGCCGCCTCCGACACTGCTCTCTCCGAAGTCCTGCGGCTGGGTGAGGACCTGCTCAACGCCGACGCGAACGTGGTCACCTCTTCACTGGATAAGTTGATGGGACGGACGCCGGTGAATGAGTTCGCGCAGGATGCGCAGACCGACATCCGCAAGGCTACGCGGGTTATCCAGAACATGCCGGCGTTCAAGAAGTGGTTTGGCGACAGCAAGGTGGTGGATTCGGACGGGAAGCCGTTGGTCCTCTGGCGTGGAGATAAAAGTGCTGAGAATATTTCAGTATATGATCGACGGAATAGAAGAGAACATGGTCTTTTCCTGACTACAGCCAAAGACATAGCTGACGTATATGGGAAGGCGAGGCCATTTTACGTCGCGGCAGATAAAGTTCTTGATCTGACACGCGATACTGCTAAAAACCGTAAATGGGTGAGCGAGTGGTCAGAAGCCTTCGATGATTGGATTGACAGAGAGACTGGAGAGGAAACTGCCGCGTGGGACATTCTGGAACGCGGGATGATGTTTGATTATGAAGGGGATTGGTCTGCCGAAAGGTGGGATGACATTCAGAGAACAGCAGAGGCAGATGGATACAACGCTGTCATCCTCCCAGACTACGACAGCAATACCGGAGTCTTTCCTTCAACTGTAGTTCTTGACGGAGGGTCAGTAAAGTCCATCTTCAACCAGACCTGGGACCCGGCCAACCCCGCCATCGACATGCAGGTCCAGACCCCACTCGGTATCATCGCCGACGAACAGATCAACGTATTCACTAAGGCCAACGAGGCGATGGCTGCGACCAAGGAGTATCTCGACAACGCCCATCTGGCACTCAGGAATCCGAAGTCGAAGATGCACGAATACTGGAAGCAGCACGCTGACAAGGCGTTTGCCATCACTCCTCTCTCTCATCTCGCTCAGACCTATGGTAAGAATATCAAGTGGATTAAGCAGCTTTCCAAGCACACCAATGAGCTTGAGGCGACCACCACCAGGTTCATCGATGATTTCTTCGCCATCCACGAGGACGCCGTTGGGGCAGTGAACAAGGAGAAAGGGCTGGAAGGGTTGAACAAGGCTATGCTGACCGCCACCTTTAACCAGATGGATCCGACCAAGGACCTTGAAGAACAGGACTGGATACCAAAGAACACCCCTCCAGGCAGAAAGAAAGCGGTGGCTCAGAAGGCGTGGCGGATGGCAGGTATGCAGAAGGCCACCAACCTGACCTTTGTCGAGGCGTATGCTGAATCAGTTAAGGCGTACAAATCCCTCGGACCGAAGACCCAGGAGCAGATGGTCAAGATGGCCGACTACCTGGTCATGCTCAGGGACCTCGATCGGGATTCTTCCATGGCGTTCATCATGAAGGCCTCGAAGGAAGGCTCTGATCTGCGCAAGCAGCTGATGCAGCAGTTCGACGCGTCATTCAGCACGATCAAGGGCATGTACTTCCCACTGTCGCGCTATGGCAAGTTCGTCCTCGAGTTCACCACCCCCGATGGTCGGCGGCTCAGTGAGAACTTCGACAATACCCGGGACCGTGAACTGGCCATGCTCAAGGGCATCGCCGAGG
>Ga0209319_1001473_pt1 | contig 18964 bp, 21 predicted proteins | sample RifGroE2_FD_184000 | JGI IMG/M metagenome (GOLD analysis project Ga0209319, IMG submission 184000) | Groundwater microbial communities from Rifle, Colorado - Groundwater E2 (SPAdes) (version 2) | ecosystem: Environmental > Aquatic > Deep subsurface > Groundwater | place: Rifle, Colorado, United...
ACCTGCAATAGAACCTCCTCATAAAATAGAGAGGTCTATGACAGAAGCAAAAGAAAATTTTTACGAGCTTGCAAAATCAAGAACCAGCTTTTTAGATCATAAACAATTTAAAGCTTGGGTGGAAAAAAATATGGGCGTTCTGGGTATTTATCTTCGCCAAGATGAGGATGCTGCATTTTTTAAAATTAGTACAGGAACAGCTAAAAATGAAACTACTGATATAGAAAAATTTATTTGTGAGCTTGAAATTGTTATTGATAAAGAAAAGTTTTTTTAGATGGTGAAGATTACTCTGATATAATTCCTTTCATCACGGAACATGAAATTTATGAAGCATGGCTCCATGCGAAACGCGGCACTCTTCAAACAAAACAAGCCAAAGAAGCAAAACACACATTATCATTGATGAGAGAATTTGTTATGGCAGAAGAAAAAGGATTGGGCGAAAAACTTTTGAACTGGAGAAAAAAAATTGACCCGCACTCAGAAGAAGTTTACAAAAATATGTCTGAATATGCAAAAAATAAAATTAAAGGCGGAAAAAAGCCTACGCAGATAGATAAAGACATTGATAACATGTTTAAACAATCAGAGACATATAAAACTGAATATGTTGAATACATTTATCTTGCAAATATTATTGAGGGCGAAATAGGCAGGCATTTATTTGAGCTTTTTAAAAACAAAGATAAAAAAGAATATTTTGCATTTGAAAATGAAGCTAACCAAATTCACGATGAATTTTATAAGTTAACGGAGGAACACAAGGGACAAGTTATTTCTGAAGCAGACCTAGCTGAAGTTCAGAAAAAATTAACTGCATTCGCAATTAAGCACAATATTAATCCCGAATTACTTTCTTTAAGAAAAGCTCTTAAAATTAGACATAAAACTTAGCCTCAACAGTTCAACTAATATTATGGTTACCTTTTTTATCATTTTTATAACATCTTTAATTGCAACAGCACTAAGCTCAATGTCGGGCGGTGGAGCTTCTGTTATTAACATTCCAGTGTTATTATCGCTTGGCATACCATTTCCAATGGCTACAGCCGCTCAAAAAGTGAGTTCGTCTTTTTGGGTTCTACCCGCTTCATATAACTACCTTAAAGATCGAAAAGTTGATTGGCGATTTTTATTATTATTCAGCACTATTGGTTTAATAGGTGTTTACGCCGGCGTAGCGGTTATAATGCAAACCAACCAAAGATTATTACAGATCATTATTGGAATTTTAATTCTTTTGCTAGTCGCTTATACTTATTTCAAAAAAGACGTTGGGCTTGATGAGAAAAAAGTTTACTCCAAGCTAAGACGATCAATTGCTTATGTCTTCGCGCTTATCCTTGGGTTTTATGAAAGCTTTTTTGGTTCCGGTAATGGCATCATGTTTTCAATCGTTACATTAAAAACAAGAGGTTTTGATTTCGTTGATGCGCTTGGTTATTATTTTTCAATTGCTTTCCCTTGGTGCGTCTTTGCCGCTGGCTTATTAATCTACAAAGGCAACTTTAGTTGGGCCATAATGACACCAATAGTTTTAGGTTCTTTAATAGGGGGTCAAATCGGTTCAAGATATGCTAAATATAAAGGCAACAAATTTATTAAACTTATGTTTGTTATTATTGGCAGTATTTTAGGAATCAAACTGTTGGTTGGGATATAGCTTCATAAAACGCTTTTCAAATAAAAAACCTGTTAAGATTAACAGATTGAGGGGGAGGAAGGGGTTCGACTTCAAAATCGAACCCCTTCTAAGTTATATTTGTGGCTGTCTACTGATCACCAAGTCAATTGAATTGTTGGCTAAGATCAATACCTTGGTAATGATCATGATCAATAGATCAGCAACTTCTGGGAGGGCCAAACGCAGAACCAGGATGGTTAACAGTAGACCCAACGCCCCCGATATTGCTTTAAACATATTTTTCTTTTAATTTTCTTAAAAGAAAGAAAGGGGTGCGCGGGTCGACCACTCCCGGGACTTAAGTGTTTTCTACACTTCCCTTCCAGTGATTGATGGCTGTCTCTTGAACCACGAATCATTGAAAGGTTTTGGCGGTTCGACAATTGTTAATGAAACATTATAAGATACCATATCTTTCCAATAATGTCAACCCCATAAAATAGAAATCAGATGAAGACTGGTTAATATTAAGAATGTTGTCAGCAAACAAAAGATGTAGACCCAACGCCTACTTGGATTTCCAGCTGCTAAAAAAACTTGCCGTTATATCAATTAAACACTCCCGTGCTTAAATATTTTTCTCCGCCATCAGGAGCTATCACTAGAATATTTCCTTTTTCAATTTTTTTTCCTACTTGCATGGCCGCATAAATATTTGCTCCCGAACTCATACCCAAAAACATCCCTTCATGACGGCTTAATTGCCTTAAAGTTGCAAAGGCATCATTGTCCGATACGGTTATTTTCTTATCTATCATTTTTTTATCATAGATTTGCGGGACAATTGCTTCTTTCATGTTTTTTAACCCTTGAATTTTGTGCTTTAATGAAGGCTCAACCGCAATTTTTACAACATTCGATTTTTTTTCCTTTAGCTTCTGAGCAATCCCCATAAACGTTCCTGAGGTTCCAAGTCCTGCAACAAAGTGTGTTAACTCCGGCAAGTCATGTAATATTTCCTCAGCCGTTTTTTCGTAATGAACTCTTGGATTATTTACATTATCATATTGATTCAGCATGATAAATTTTTTTGAGTTTTGTCCCACAAGTTTGCGAGCTAGCCGTATCGCACCATCGATTCCTTCCTCTTTGTCTGAAAGAATAATTTTAGCTCCATACGCGGTAAGAATCTTTTTTCTTTCTTCACTCACGTTTTCTGGTAAAACCAGACTTATTTTATAATTTTTGATTGCAGCAACCATGGCCAGTCCAATACCAGTGTTGCCAGAGGTTGGCTCAATTATAGTCATTTTTTTATTTAAGTTCCCGCTCAATTCTGCGTCTTCAATCATGCTGATAGCGATTCGATCTTTTATTGAGCCGCCAGGGTTTATTCTTTCTAGTTTTACATAAATATTAACACCAGTCTTAGCAAAGAGCTTATTTATTTTAACTATCGGAGTATTGCCGATTGTTTCAAGGATATTATTGTATTTCATATTTTTTAATTTAATAATAAAAAAACCTCGGTTTCCCGAGGTATCTGCCAATTTATCCTAAAAAATATCAACAACAAGCAGCCCTCGAGAATTCGAAGTGGCAGCAAGAATAATTTGAAAAATATATCCTGATCATAAGAAAATATTAACACTTTACAGCCATAAGTCAATTTTTTACAAAACTAAAGCTCATTACTAACGATCTAAAAGATTATCTCAAATTAAATTAAACACCCACAACATCTTAATGTCATGGGTGTCATATCAAATGATTAAAAAAATGTTTCTATCTTTCCCCAATCTCATACCAATTAATCTTTCTGGAGATGAACATCACGATCGCCAAGATGATGAATAGTCCGATGCTGCCGACCAACAGAGAGTAATCTTGGAGTTGAAGGATAGCGTAGATGAAGCCGTAAACTATGATCATTATTCCTGCCTGTAAAAGTGACATACGCGAGCTTTTGAAGATATGTCTGGAGTAGAGCGTAACCATCAAGATAGTTGCTAAGCTGGATATCAGATAGGCAAAATTGAAATTCAGATGTTCGCTTAATGACAGAAGTAGAGAGAAGAATAGGACCAAGGATAAACCGACTAGTAGATACTGCATCGGGTGAATGCGATTCTTATTCATCACTTCAGAAAAGAAGAAAATCAAAAAGGTTAATGCGATAAAGAGAATGGCGTATTTGATGGAACGAGAATTTTTTTGATATTCATCAACCGGAATCAAAAGATTTACGCCAAACGCTGAAGCCAGCATACCTTGATTACTATTGCCTATCCAGCTTTGCGGGAAATTCCTGTTGAGCTGTAATACTTTCCATTTGGCCAGGAATCCATCCTTGCCGACTTCACGTTCATCGGGCAAAAAGGCACCGCCAAAATTCGGATCCTTCCAAGATGATGTAAGCTCTAGGGTAGTTTCACCGCCAAGAGGAACGAAATCTAGTCCTTCGCTGCCGTTCAAATTCAAATCAAAGGAATATTGGATTGGTTTGGTGTTGGCAGGATCCAATGCCACTTTCACATTAACACCGGAATTTAATCCTCCTGCAGAAGTCCGACTTTTTTCGATCATTCCTTTTTCAAAAACACTAGAATCAAATCCTCCTAAAACCATCTCGCTTCCCAATCCAGGTTTGGCATTCATCTCCTTGCCATTCCACCTAATTTTTATATTCTCCTTAATACCACGCATATCAGGAATTCCTACCGAGACCAAGGCGTCATTCCACAAAACCATATCTGGAGAAATATTAAGATCTTTTAAATTCGGCTGGCTGAAAGCTCCTTGAAACTTCAGATTGGAATTATAGACTGCCGCCTGATAGATCCCTCTTTGTCTCATCTCAGGAGCGATAGTGCCGCTGATAGATAAACTGTCCGGCAGAAAGTGAGCGTACTCAAGCTGTTCAATAGCTTTCCCGTCCTTATCCACGATCTTCTTATAAGGCAAGGTTAAAATCGGCCCGGCAATCGTCTGTTTACTGCCCCATTTAGCATCAATTTCACTTGTTGCCTCATCCCTTCTTTGCTCTCTTTCATCTATCAACTCACTGATCATAGCGGTTGGAATGAGCAACAACAAAGTCAAAAAACCAATGGTGAGAACCTTAAAAATGATAAAATTTTTGTGTTTTTCAAACATATAGTTTTATTAATTATAATCTTATTTTAATTCAGGTATTTTATCTTTATATTTTTTTAACAAGTTCTGATTTCAAATACATCGCTCCGATTCCATCAACTTTACAAGAAATGTTATGGCCATTGTGGCTTTCAATCAATGATATGTTTTTAACCTTTGCTCCAGCTTTGATTCCCGATGAAGAGCCTTTTACTTTTAAGTCTTTTATTACTGTCACAGAGTCTCCATTCTGAAGAACATTCCCATTAGCATCAAGAATCACCGCTTGTGATTCGGCATTTTCTGCCATCTCAGACGGATCCCATTCATAGAAACATTCAAGGCAAACCCATGAATTCATATCTTGATAGGTATTCAAAGAATTACACTTTAAACACTTGTGTTCATCGCTCATACTAATAATTTATTTACTTCAATTTCAATATATTTCCATCCTACCACTTTAAGACAAATTAGCAATACTCCTGGAAAAATCTATTTAGTCTCGATTGCTATCCTCCCTTGCCCCCATAACCACAGCTCCGATAATTGCCCCAACAAGAATCAAAATAATAATAAGCATCATATATATTTAAAAATTATTTTTCTGCCAAATATTCTTTCAACCTCTTCAATCCTTCTTGAATTTTTTCTACATCAAGCGCATAGCTGAAGCGCACACGGTCCGGCTCACCAAACCAAGCGCCATCATATGCGATCAACTGATACTTATAATATAGCTCATTGATTGCTCGATTAGCATTTTCTATTTTGGGGAAAACATAAAATGCGCCTTCCGGCTGCCACAGGTCCAAACCCAACTCCTTCATTCCATTGTAAATCATATCTCGACGCTCACTCCAGATCTGCAAATGCTGTTCAATATAATCTCGCGGACTCTTAAGCGCGGCCAAAGCCATCTCTTGAGCCAGGACATTGGTATTCATGGAAGCATGGGTCTTGATCTCTACGATCTTGTCTACCAGCTGCTGATCATATGAATGAAGATAACCCACTCGATAACCGCACATACCATAGGTCTTGGAAAAAGAATCAATTGAGATAACTTTTTTCCCAGCCAGTTGATAAAATTCTCCCACGTAAACCAGTTCACGATAGACATTATCTGCAATCACGTAAATGTCCAATTCCTCGGCCATTTTTTCAATCTCTTTTAAAACTTCTCGGTCTTGCAAGGTACCGGTTGGATTGGAAGGGGAATTGATTAAAATCGCTCGAGCACCCGGTAGCTTTTTCATTAACTCTTCTAGAACGATTTTTCCGTCCACCAATTCATAATAATCAATTTCCAGATGAGCGAATTGGACGTTGTAGGGATAGGAATAATAATATGGCTTTGGCAAAAGAATTCTGCCGCCAGGAACATATAACGCTCTCAATACTAAATCCAACGCCTCCGAAGCACCGTTGGTGATAACAACTTGCTCTGGCTGAGATTTCTCATAAACCGGCACCAACGCTTCGCGCAATTCTTGCAACCCGCAAACCTGGCCATACTTAAAACTACGATAATTATCAAGCACGGCAAAGGCTTCTGCCGGCGGCGCTAAATCCGGCTGGCCAGAGCCGAAAGAAATCAGCTCACCTCCGCCCTTGCCAATAAAAAATGAAGGACTATTGATATTTTGCATATTAGATACTAATTTTTTAATACTTTAAGTATCTAATAGTTTTTATTAAAAAGCAATTCGAGATTATTTTCTAATCAATCCTTAATCTTTACTGTCCAGGCTGCCAGTGCCTCAATCAATTCTCCAATTTTCCTCTTTGTTTTTTCATCAGTCAAATTACCTTCGGCATCAAATTTCTCTTCTGCCAAACCGACCATCACCTCGGGCCGGTTGATCGGCTTCATGTCTAGAAATACCAACATCTGCCGCAGATGATACTGCATTCTTGCCGTACCCAACATACCGATTGATGCGCCCATGATCGCTGCCGGTTTGCCCTCAAAACTGTTATCGCCATATGGTCTGGAAGCGCAATCGATCGCATTTTTCAAGACACCGGAAACTGAATAATTATATTCGGGACTGACAAATAAGACAGCGTCAGCTGCCTTTATTTTATTTTTCAAAGTCAAAACTGCCTGATTGCGGTTATTTTCCAAATCCTGATTAAAAGGCGGAATCTGGCTGATATCCAAAATTTCTATTTCCGCCTTATCCTGAGCAAGCTTTACCGCCTCTCTTAAAAGAGCGGAGTTAAAAGATCCTTTTCGCAAACTACCAGAGATACCAACTATTTTAATTCTGTTGTTCATAATGTCTAAACTATAACTGCAGAATTAATAATTGGTTAAGTTTTTATGAATGATATCTTCGAAGGGGTTAACATCCCTTTTTTTTATTTGCTTAATTGTTTCTTAACTTTTTTTGATTAGATTAAAAATAAATTAACATTAGTCAAAAAAGTTATAATTTCAATAACCGATAATGTTATAATTCTCTCTCCAGGAAAATTCTGCAAAGAGAGCAGGCGCAAAGCCTGTATGAAAAGCAAAGGCTTTTCGACGGACCTTTAAAAACTAAAAACAGTTTTGACTTTTGTTAATAAAAACTTCAAAAGGAGCTGCCATGAAATCTTATATATCGCTATTCACATCATTATTCATTTTGTCTATTTGTGCTTTCGGCGATCATGACGCAATAGCTAAAGCTACAGCACACAACAGCGAAGGATGTTACGTAATAGTTCACAATGACACCCTCAAAAAAATTGCCAAAGCGAAAAACATAGGTCTGAAAGCATTGTATGAATTGAACAGAGAGACGATCGGCAACAATCCTGATTTGATTTTTCCAGGTCAAGTGTTGGTGATCCCTCAAGCAGCAAAACCCCCGGAGCCAGTCAAAAAAATAGAACCTACAACAAAAATCGTGACTTCCCCGGTTATAAAGACGCAAACCGCCAGGTTATATTCTCTTCCAGATAGAGAAAACTCTTTCATATATAAATACCAGAATGGTCGATTTTCCTATTCTGAGTTACAAAAAATATTCCTGCTTACTGCATTTTTTATTTTCATTGCTTTATTTCTGTTGTTTTATAAGCTACTCTCGATCTTTCTCAGATTGTTCAACAACAGAAAGGGAAGTGTTGAAAAAATATTCATCGGCTGTTTTTTGAATGAAAGCGAGGTGTTATACTTTTTCTTCGATGGCAAGCGTCATGTTATTGCAGATTTTGATTATTTGATTAACATACTCACCAGCCAGGCTAATAACCTAGAGGAGCTCTTAACCTTTGACATAAAAGATGTTGATCAAAAAGCCATAGAAATATTGCTAAACAAGGAAGTAAAACCCTTGAGTAAAAAAAGGCAAAAACTGTTTATAAAATTAGCGAGACGGCAATTTGATGCTTTGATGCCTGTAAAAAATCAATGCGCCACAGCATGAAAGCCAAATGAACTTGTTGGCAGGGGATAGCTCACTATTCCCTTTTTTTATTTAAAATTTTACCGTCAAAGTTTTTCTGAAGCCGACACGGTCGCGAGCAACGTCTCCGCTTTTGAACATCAATCCATTGGTTACGGTGTATTCACCAAAACGATCATTCAGCTTGTCCATGGCAAGGCTTAGATTTTTATTTTTTATTCTTTCGCAAAATAATGACTGCTGACCGGAGAGGGGCAAAAGATTACCGACAGAAACTGCTAGCTTAGAAACTGGATTGGTTATTTCTGCCGCTAATAAATATTTTTCTAAAGGAGTAAAAATTTCGGCAGTAGTAAAAATTTTATCGTCCGAGCGAAAAACCTTGCTTAAACCGTCGCCATACACATAAGCACAGCTAAACCAAACGGTTTGCGCTTCCAACTCCTGCGCACGCAAACGTCGGCCGGTTTTTTCACAGAGCTTATAAAGAATCTTGAATAAATAAGCCTTGTCAGCTGTTTTTTGCGGTATGCAATAAGAATGGCCGATAGATTTTGGCAGAGGCGTTTCCAGATTGATTTCTGAAATCTCTTCTCCATTCACATGCGCCCAAAGCTGATAGCCATAAATCCCCAAATGCCTTTGCAGAATGGTCGGATTATATCTCTTTAGCTCTAATAAATTTCTTATGCCCAGATAGCCGAGGCGCAAGGACATTGCTTTGCCGACCCCCCAGGCCTCGGTTAAATCACGTTTTAAAAAATTGTCTAAATTGTTTTTATCAATAATCAATGTACCATTTTTAGGCGCAATATCACCGGCAAACTTGGCCAAGAACTTAGTCCAGCTGATGCCGACTGAGCATTTCAGCCATTCGCCTACCTCGGCTTTTATTCTTTCCCTGATAGTTTCCGCCAGTTTTTCTGCCTCGGTAAAATTTTTTACGAAACCGGTCAAATCCAAAAAAGCCTCATCAATACTATAGGGCTCCATGCGATCGGTATATTCAGATAAAATTTTAAAAATTTTTTCTGTAACACAACGATACTTGGCTGGTTCGTTTTCCACCAAGATCACCTTTGGATCAAGACGTAAAGCTTCACCGACTTTTGTGCCGGTTTTAATGCCCTTGGCTTTTGCCTCAATGGAGGAGGCGATAATAGTGCCATTGGGGGATAAATAAGCACAAACTCCTACTGGTTTGCCTCGCAGGAAGGGGTTGGCTTGCTGCTCAACCGAGGCAAAGTAGGAGTTCATATCCAAGTGCATAATAACGCGTTGTGTCATAATTAGCCTTCAGAATATAATTCTTCCATCTTCCAAGACAGATCATTAGTCGAGAAGGCCAAACGGAAAAAATTTAAATTATCAGAAACGCTAAAATAATAAATCTTATTTTCTCCATCACGCAGATGATGGACAAGATTGACCTTTTCTACTTTGTAAGTACGGTTGCGCCACTTGAAGAAAGAGGGGAAGATGTTGGTCTTGTGAAATTTAACCAATACTTCGATCGGTTCATTGATTTTTTGTGTCATATATTTGAATTAAGAATAAGTGCATCCCTATTTTAGCAGTCACAAAAAATAGTGTCAAGAGACTTGAACATACTTGACTGAATATTGACGCTTTGCTACACTATAAATAATTATTCCCGCTCGCCGGTAGGTCGTTAAATCTTTAGCAATTTACTGGCGAACAGGGAATGCCAAAATATTTAATCATTCTTACTGTCAAATAGCTGTGTTGTTTTTTAACCACCTTCGTAACACACCCTGGCGCTATCGCGCCGCCTCTCTCTAGAGGGGAATTAAATTAATTTTGAATTTTTATTTTTAAATTTTAATTTTCTATCATGCATCTACTTCAACAAAAATTACTCCAGCTTGCCGAAAGAATGGATATCAGCAAAATCGGCTTGAGAAAATTAGGCTCCATGATCGGTGAAGCCCATCCGCAAAAAGTTAAGCATCATTTGGAACAGTTGATAAAAACTGGACATCTTTTGCAAGACAAAAAATCCCTAGTCATAAAAACAACCAAGGAAAATAAAATAAAAAATTCCAACTTTTTCAGTCTACCGATTGTTGGCTCGGCCAATTGCGGACCGGCGACAATCTATGCTGATGAAAACATTCAAGGTTACCTTAAAGTTTCGCCTAAAATGATCAATCGAAAAACTTCTAATGGTTTGTTTGTTATTAAGGCGATTGGCGATTCCATGGACCAAGCCAAACAGATCAAGGGCGGACCGATTAACAGCGGTGACTATGTAATTATTGACAGTAAAAAACGCCAACCGCAAAATGGCGACTACGTTTTATCAGTTATCGAAGAGACTGCCAACATAAAAAGATTTTATTTTGACAAGTCAAATGAGCAAGTAGCACTTGTTTCCGAATCATCTCTAAACATTCCTCCGATCTATATCCATGCCAATGATTTCTCAAATTATTTAATAAATGGACTGGTGGAAAAAGTAATCAAACAACCAAGCCTTTCCAACTAATCAACCTTGAATATGTATAAAAAGATTTTAGTCTTTACAATAATTATTCTGACTGCAATTGCTCTTGTCGCATCAGTGTTTCCAAAACTAAAAGAACGGAATATCAACTCAAGGGTAGAAAAAGCGAATTATTGTAATGTTGATACTGACTGCCTTGATGCAGGCGGAAAATGTCCATTCGGTTGTTATAACTATGTGAATAAAGATAGCGCCGATGAAATATCAAGGCTGATAGAATCATTCGATTCAAGATGTGTTTATGGCTGCCTATCCTGTCCCACCGCAATTTGCGAAAACAATAAATGCAAAGCTTCCTGTGATGAAGGTTACTAAGTAAAAATAAAAAAAGTTCTCCCAGTGCGGAGAACTTTTTTGTTGCAAAGCTTAATTCCTAATTATTTTTTATCAAAAATATTGGGACAAAAATCGCTAACATGATCAATACGATGATACCTCCGGTAGAAAGATTAAAATAAAAGGAGGTGATAATCCCAGCCACTACCGAAAAAACAGAAATTATTTCTGCGTAAATAATTGTTAAAATAAAACTTTTTCGAAGCTGGATCGCGGTCACCACAGGAATAACTATCAAAGCGCCGATTAGCAATACCCCAACGATTGGGATAGCTAACGAAACTGTTATGGCAGATAATATTATCAACACTGTGTTAACCATGCGTGTCGGAACTCCGCTAGCTTGCGCCGCTTCTTCATCAAAAGTAGAATAAACAAGCTCTTTAAAAAATAAAAGTAAAAAAATTATAACTACAGCAGCCAAAAACAGAATTGTATAAATATCATTTGCGGTTACCGTAACGATGCTGCCGAATAAATAATTAAAAAGATTGGCATTCAAATTGCGAGCGAAGCTCAGAATAACCACTGCCAAAGCCAAACTGCCAGAAAGAAAAAGCGCTAAAGAAGTATCGCCAGAAATTTTTTTGGAATTCCTTAATCGTTCGATACCAAGCGATGACAATACACTGATACCCAATGCTGTCATAATCGGATTCAAGCCTAATAGCAGACCAATGGCAATACCAGCCAAAGAAACATGAGAAAGCGTATCTGCCACCAAAGAATAGCGTCTAAGCACTAAAAAAATGCCGATAAGCGGTGCGACCAGCGCCACGATAATCCCAGCCTCCAATCCACGAACCATAAAACCATATTGAAAAATAGTTGCTAGCATTTAATTATGATGATGATGAGTAATTATTTTAACCTTTTGCCCCATAATGTTTGTAGACTCGCTTTCTTTCAGATATTCTTCTGGAGAGGTGTGACAGGTCAAAGTAGTATCCACGCAAGCGATATGCATAACTTCTTCTGTTACCCGCTCTATATCATGTGAAATCAAAACAAGCGTCAGTCCTGTTTCATTATTCAGCTTTCGAAGAATATTATAAAAGCTATTTTGAGTCTGCTTATCAACCCCTGCGGTCGGTTCATCCAAGAATACTACCTCAGGATTGTTAACCAAAGCCCTGGCAATGAACACTCTCTGTTGTTGACCACCGGATAAATCTCCGATTAATCGATCCTTATGTTGCCACATTTCAACCTGCCTAAGGGCCTGTTCTGCTGATTTTCTATCTTCTGCTGTTGTTTTTTGAAATAATTTACCCGGAACATATCTGGCCATTAATACCACATCATCGACTGTGGCAGGAAAATTCAGATCAAAATTTATCGCTTTTTGCGGCACATAGCCGATCTTATGCCAATCTTTAAAATTTGAAATATCTTCCCCGAACAAGTTGACAGTGCCGGTCTTTGGTTTTAATAAACCCAGCATTATTTTAAAAAGCGTAGTCTTGCCGGCGCCATTGGGTCCGATTATCCCGAGATAGTCTCCTTGATGAATATCGAGCGTAATATTTTTCAAAACATCTTCTTGCTCATAAGCAAAACAAATATTTTTTACTTCGATTATGTTTTTTGTATGATCTACTTTTTGCATTGGAGCGCGATTTTTAAATTTTCTAAATTATTTCTCATTACTGTAAAATAGTTTTTTTTCTGCTCTAACTCTGACTGTGTCAGTCCCTCAAGAGGATTTAAAACCAAAGTTTTTGCCCCGACTTCATTAGCGATTGTTTCTGAAAATTTCCGACTGACTAGACTTTCAAAAAAAATATACTTTATATCATTATCTTTCGTGAATTTTGCAATTTCCGTCAATCTCCTTGAAGAAGGTTCCTCAACCGGAGAAAGTCCGGAAATTGAAATCTGATTAAGCCCATATCTCTTCGCCAGATATCCGAAAGCGTCATGAGCAGTTACCATATTTCTTTCTGCGCAAACACTCAATTCATTTTGATAGGCAGCATTTAATTCAGCCAAGTCCACCTTTAAGGAATCGGCATTGGCTTGAAAATAATCCTTGTTAGAAGGATCTGCTAGAATAAAACCATCTAAAATATTGTCTGTCATTTTTTGGGCTAGCGAAGGACTGAGCCAATAATGAGGATCGGCGACAATTTCCTCCTCGTTTGTTAATCCCTCTCCGGCAACGACAACCGGATATTCCCCAGTCATGTTTTCTTTGATTTTGCTTCCCCACGCTTCCAGACCACCCCCATTCAACACTAACAATCCAGCTTTTTCAATTAACACCATGTCCCGAGCTGATAATTCATATTCGTGCGGTTCAACACCGGCCGGCATAATATTTATCACTTCAGCTTTTTCTCCGCCTATTCTTTCAGAAAAATAATATAAAGGATAGAAACTGGCAACAACCTGAAGCTTGTCTTTTTTTATTTGAGTAGCAGGCGCACCAAAACTAACGAATATTACAAAGATGAGCAACATTACCCCGAAGATTAAAATTAAAATTTTTACTTTCATAAGATTAAGCTGAGCTTTTCAAGCAATTACTGCACAATCCATAAAACTCCAAAGAGTGGGAAAATACCTTGAATCTTTCTTTTTTGTAGATATTTTTTTCCTGATCTTCCAGGTGCTTATTCAAGACGATTCCTTTGATTTTTTTACACTGAGTGCAAATCAGATGGTGGCGATGAAGAGCAGAAATTTCATAACAACTTCGATGATTAGGAAACTTATTATGAATGATTATGTTCTGCTCCAGTAAGAAGCGCAGCTCCCGATAAACCGTAGTTCGATTAACCACAATGTTCTTCTTAGTAGTCAATTTTGCCAATATTTCAGCGGAGCTGACCGGCTTTTTTTCTTTGTACAACAATTCAACCAATGCTTTGCGAGCCTTGGTCATCCTATTCCCTGCGGATCTGATTTCTTTTAATACCCCATCGACATTCTTCATATAAATATTGCAACATTGTTGCATTAATATATCATGAAAAACCAAATGTTACAATAGTTTTGGCTAGAATTACAATTTAATCAGTTTTTAACAAAAATATAATAAAATTTCAGGTGCTAAGTCGAATTGGTCCTTTAACAACCTATAAAAAAAGACAGTCGTTAAATAAGGCAAATCATATTTTGTAAATAGCCTGCGCACTTTTTAAAAGTGAGACTTAGCGAATTCAAATTCCAATCTTTAAAGGAGGAAGTCATGAATAAGCTTTATACGATTTTCTTTTTTATAATGATGATAACGATCCTTTCGGTATCAGTTGCAATAGCGGCAGAAGAATATTACATCGTTAACAAGAACGATTGTTTGTGGAAGATCGCTTTGAGAAAAAAAGTCGACATCAAAGCTCTTTATGGCCTTAACAAAAGAATTATCGGTAAAAATCCTAATCTTATTTTACCGGGCCAAAAATTACTGCTTCCCATAAGCAATCTTGCTTACAAAAAATCTGCACAAAGCGATATCAAGTCGGCGATGCCTGTCGGCCCAGATAAGCCTGTTTTAGAATTAAACCTGGAAAAAGAAAAATCAACAGACAGATTACTCGATTTTTTCATTTCTAACTTTAAAGAGGTAAAAGGTAAGATTGTTCGTAAATTAGACGGGATAAAAATTACCCGATCTTTGATCAAGGCGAATGCAGCTATAGCCCTATTCCTGTTTCTTTGGTTCATATTCACTAAATTCAAATATCGAACGGTTCCTGAGCCAGGCTACTACATTGATAACGAAATGGTCTTCATCGGCACCTTTAAAAGAAATGATGTTGTTTCATTGTGCCTGCTCAATCGAGAATTGTTTCTGATTATGAACTATTCCGAGCTGATCAAATGGATAAAAGAAAACCTCGGCAAAGAGTTTGAGAAAAGGATATCCTTTGAGTTACCTGTAAATATTCGAGAGCTTTTTGAACAATGGCAAATCAGCTCCCACATGATTTTCCTATTCAACAAATTGGAACAAAAAAAACTTATTTCGGAAATAAAGCAGTCAGACAAGAATTTCCGGCTAGCCATGTGAATCCTGCATGGCTTTTTTATTAGAAAAATAGATGTTCTCGCCAATTGTTCTCATTTAACTCATTGACAAGTATGGCTTCTTCCAAGTTGAACTGGCCGATTTTCGTTCTCTTCAATTCCTGCAAATAAGCACCGCAATTTAATTTCCTGCCTAAGTCAAATGCAAGAGAGCGAATATAGGTTCCGGAAGAACAAGCAACTCTTAATTTTAAAATTGGCCACAAATAATCCAATATTTCCAGTTCACAGATTTTTACGTCAGAAGGCTGACGTTCAATTTCAATGTTCTTTCTGGCAAGCTCATATAGTTTTTGTCCATTTACCTTCTTAGCGCTGTACATGGGCGGAATCTGTTTTTGTTCACCTAAAAACTGTTTCAGAGTATTTTCAATATCATTTCTTTCAATTACAGAACAATCGTATTTTTTGATAACCCGTCCTTCTCGATCATAGGTGTCTGTTTCTGCACCCAAAAAAATATCGGCTACATATTCTTTATCTAGCTTAACAAAGTTGCTAATTTCTCTGGTAGCCTCCCTGCCCACTGCAAGCAAGAGCAGACCGGTTGCAAAAGGGTCCAGGGTTCCTGCGTGCCCGATCCTTTTTATCCCAGTAAGACGCCTTAGAAGGCCTACTATGCCATGAGAAGTGGGCCCGCTAGGCTTATCTATCAGTATAAATCCAAAATTTTTATTTTCATTTCTGTTTTCCATATTAATTAAACTATACAGTTAAAAATTGCTCGTTTCAACCTTATCATTTTTTAGAACTAGTTATTTTTGCTAAAACAAGATAAAAGCCATAAGAATGATAAAAAATATTTTTTATATATTAAAATAGCATTAAATTTCTTCTATTTAATTTTATTCTACTTTAGCATTAAATCAGTCTTTTAATGAATTTTACAATTGACATAGCAGTTTAACTCGGGTATATTGTCCGGCGTGAACATCCACAAATCAGGGTTTTGCCAAATCAAATTGTTCTTTACTAGGTTTAGCGAATGGTTGTTGGAGCATAGAAATATCTTAATTAATTAAAATAAATTTAGCTCCAATTCGCTTTATCACAATTTCGAAAGCAAAGTCTAAATATTAGGAGGGGTATGGATCGCCTGATGCGATTCTTACTTATATTTTTTTGTTGTGAAAAAACAAATTTTGATTTCTAAGTCGGAGTGTACACATTATTTATCTATGAGTAAAAAATTACTTCCATATATAGGAGGCTTATTAATTATCAGCGTCCTAGTTATTTTGCCCTTTATCAAACAGACACAAAAAAAGGCCACTTTCGGTCAAACCGTTTCAGCCAACAGCTCAATTAAAAAATACATTTCAAACCCGGCACCTATTTCTCCGGATAAAGTAACCCTCGTCAACAGCAAGACCTATAATGGCTTGCCAGTCGGAGAGGTGAAATCCTATGAAACAGCCGACGCCTGGGGAACAGCAGTATTTATCCCGCAGAATCATCGCTACCCTGGGACAGACCCAGCGGACAAAGTGAATGATTCGGCTGAAGCAGCTCAAAAACAAATTTATGATATCATTTCATTTTTAAATGAAAAATATGGCATCAAATTTGTTATGGCCGAAGGCGATCTTTACGGTAAAGTTGACGGCGACAAGATTGATGCTCTAGCTGAAAAGATCAAAGCCCGTAATACCTTTGCCAACCAGGTTTCAGTTTTAAAAACTGAAATGAAAAAACAAAATGTTGAAGCTTCAGTAATTAATGATTTTTCGGTTAGCGCAACTGGCTACATCGAATCATTGGATAGAGAAATCATTTTGCAGGGGGCGCCTTATAAAATGAAATCCGAAGGGAAAAACATTTCTTTATATGGCTCTGAAGTTCAAGGAACCCAAGAAGAAAGCGCAGTAATTGTCAGAAACTATATCTATCAACAAGACAGGCAAAAAGCTCTGACTGGAAATCAAAAAACTCCAGAAGTTGCGAGAACAGACAATAGTCAGTCTTCGCTTGCAAAAGCATATGCCTTGTTGTTGTCAAAAAGAGGCAGTAAGGACAATGATTTAGAGACTAGCTTCAATTCAATTGAACAATTGCCTTCTGGAAATAGCTACTTGGATAGCTTGATTGCCGAAACAAAAAGAACCTACCTTTCTCTCAAGAATGGAAATGGCAAGCGAGGTGCGACTACGACTGCAACATCCCCATCAAGGTCTGAAAATCCATATCAGAAAATCAATGATCCTCAAAAAATTCAAACCCTGGTAGCTCAATCAGAAAATAAGATTCAAGAGGTTGTTATTGATAGGCGCAACGTTGAAACAGCAGCAAATTTTGCGGACTTATTAAAAACAAATAATACTGACATTGGCATCCTACAATACGGTGCCGGTCATGAAGAAGGCTTAGTTAAAGAGCTGAATAAGCAAGGACTTAACGTTATCATAGTTAAGGCCGATGAAGTGCTGGAAAGAGAAAATGTTCCAAAGATTTCTAGCTTGAAACAATAACAAAAAAAAGGCGAGCGCAAGCGCTCGCCTTTTTATTTAAGAAAGACGGTCTTTAACACCGTCTTTCTGCCTTGCCAGTAATTCACTCCTTACCTAAACAATTGATCAAGAATGAATAAATCACCCAAATCTGAGCCATTGCCACTACCGCTCAAGATATCTGAATTATCACCGAATAATCTATCTAGAACGAATAAATCACCTAGGCTGTTATCATCACCGCCGAAGATTCCACCACCTAGAATGCTGTCACCACCACCCAATATACTGTCACCTCCGAACAACTGGTCTAGTAAAAATAAATCACCGAGACTGGACCCTGAATTTCCATTCAAAATACCTCCTGAGCCGTTACTGAATAATCTGTCGAGGATAAATAAATCACCCAAAGAAGAGCCTCTATCTGTAGAATCTAAAATCAACGCATCTTTAAGAATACTGTTGCTGGTGGAAGTCTGAGCTGAAACAACTGGAGCAATAACCAATGAAAAAGCTAAAGCAAGGGTAGCGAAACCTAAAGTTAATTTTTTAATCGACATATGTATTAAATTAATTTATTAACCTTAAATAATCATAACTTTTCTTCCCCCTCGACCTTTAACGAGGACCATAACGGGGAAAGTCTGAGCTATTTAATGCTCAACTTGTTATTCGCATTTTATTATGACCCTCATATATATTGACGGCTTTGCATAGCTAAATATTACTAAAATGAAATTTTTCTAAAGAAAGACGGCCTTTGTTAAAGCCGCCTTTCCATTCTATAACCCTCACCCCAACTAAACAAAGTTCACTAGTTTTGATTTTAAGATATTACAATAAATACTTTTATTCCATTAAGATTATTGTGAAATCCTATTTAAGTTTGCATTGGTAATACCAACACCAACTGTTTGAATAAGATTTAATGCTCCGGCGGGACCGATTACTTCAATAAGTGATAGATCTGCTGGATTTACATAAAATAATCTGCCGCTATCTTCTACTTTAAGCAAAAATCTACCTGATAAATTGCTTGGCGCCCTGCCCGCATAAGAATCGAAAGTTGCATTAGAAACTCCTAAAGCTAAGCTTGCAATCTCATTAAAGGCTTCGGCTGGCGTTGGACCAAGGAATACCCTTCTGTTAGTCAAAGGATTTACATACCATGCTTGTCCCCTGTCTTCAACCTGAAGAAGTATTTTTCCTCTTTGTATTTCTGCAAACGATCTAACTGCAGTCGTAGTCACCGTGCCTGTGGTTGGCGTGGTTACTGTTGTTGCAGTGGTTGTTTTTGGAAATAGCTGGTCCAGAATAATCAAATTACCCAAAGATGTACCTGATGATTTGTCTAAAACCTTGCTGCTTCCTCCAAACAATTTATTCAACAAGAACAGATCACCAAGGTCATTGCCAGTTCTAGATATCGTTGTTGCCGCAGCAGCTGGCATTGCTGACA
>Ga0209319_1001474_pt1 | contig 18947 bp, 19 predicted proteins | sample RifGroE2_FD_184000 | JGI IMG/M metagenome (GOLD analysis project Ga0209319, IMG submission 184000) | Groundwater microbial communities from Rifle, Colorado - Groundwater E2 (SPAdes) (version 2) | ecosystem: Environmental > Aquatic > Deep subsurface > Groundwater | place: Rifle, Colorado, United...
GATCAATGATTTTGCCTGCATCTGTGATTGCCTACACATCGACGACGTAACCGAAGTCCTGGCTGAGAAGGGGCTCGACAAGCGACCGGTTGGAAAGTAGCACTGAACGAGGATTGTGACGACTGAAGCTGACCTTTTAATCCTGGGAGGGGTTATGAGAGTGATTGCAGAAGCAAGTTTGCATATGACCAAGAAAAATGACGAGGGACTGCACTATGTCAAAGATCGGTACTGCCCGGAGCCTGGGCCATGTTTTTCTTTCGACGACAATGGGCGAGCCGGTGTCGGCTGCGACAGGTTCCGTTACCAACCCACAGGAGTAAAGTTATGCGTCAAGTTATAGCATTTATCGTCTTCTTCCTCAGCGTTTTCGCAGTCGCCAGCGTCTATGCCAAAACGGCAACAGTTGTCAGCGTGGTGGACGGCGACACGATCAAAGTCATCGATGAGACCGGCCTGACCACGATCCGACTCTACGGCATCGACAGCCCGGAGAAGAAGCAGGCATATGGCCAGGCGGCCAAAGATTTCGTAGAAACAATGGTTACCGGCAAAACGGTGGAGATTTCACCAGTAAATACTGATAAATACAGAAGGACAGTCGCCGTGGTCATGCTCGGCACCCAATGCCTGCAGGAACAGCTTTTGCTCTCTGGCTACGCATGGGTCTATCCGGATTATTGCAAGAAATCGTTCTGCAACGCATGGAGATCCCTGCAGGGAATTTCAGCAGGCAACCGAGTAGGCCTATGGGCCGATCCTGTGCCGGTGCAGCCGTGGACTTGGCGGAGGATCAGACGATGACTTCTTCTCAAGTATTTGTTGAATCAAAATCAATTCGTTATTCAGATGGTACGAAATATCAATTACGATCAGATTGTTGGCTTGATACAGGTATTCTTGGCTATGATGTAAAAACCAAATTTATTCGGCTCTTTCCAAACGGATTCATGCGGCTCAAGGATGGCTATGCCTGGGATGGCGCTTCAGGCCCGACGATTGATACCAAACCATCAATGCGAAGTTCAGCCGGACATGATGCCTTGTACAAGCTCTGCCGCCTTGGGCTCCTGCCTGCTGATCTGCACAAGGTTTTCGATTCCCTTTTGGAAAGGTGGTCATTGGAAGACGGTATGTGGACGCTCCGGGCTAAGTTGTGGGAAAGAGTTTTGAACAGGTTCGGACGTAACAATCTTTGGCCGTCGAAAGAGCGGCCTGTAAAAGTTGCACCATAATGCAAAAGGAATATGGGATGACGGAATCAGGTGAGGCGTATGAAGAGTTGAGGCCACGAAGAAGGAACAATCTGACCAATGAAGATCTCGATGCTATTGCAGCCATAATCGAAGCTACACATAGAAGCCGTAGGCATGAAGCAGAGGATTGTCGGTTTGGTAGGATCTCTACCGAAGATCTAAATAATATGGTTTCTGCTTTTAAAGGAATCAATCCAGACGACCTAAAGAACATGATATCAGCTTTCAATAAATTTACGGTGGTAATGGCAGACAACAGGACTGTAGTCAGGAGATTTTTTTTGGTACTGGTGTTAACGGGCGTCTCAGGCCTCACGATATATGGGTATTGGGCGAAGATTACGGATACGGTCAAAAAGGCCATTACAGGCAGCTGACAAGGAATAATATGATACTTAAAGATGGTAAGACTGAAACTCAAGATTCGAGATGTGGACTTATATTTCAACCTGATCCAAGTGCGCCTAACATTCTGACTGTATCACCAATTGATGATGGGATTGACCTCAGGTATAGAGAATTAATATCAAAGTATAGAGTAAAGAAGTTTAAAGCTCCATTGCTTAATCAGGGTAATTGGAGTGCTTGCGGAGGGTTTGGGTTTACTGCGTTTCTTGAGCATGAGCCGAACATCTGTACTCTTGGTGATGAATGGGCTCTTGAATTTTATTTTCGCGCCCAAGATAATGATTCTTGGCCTGGATCTGAACGACCGGAATCGAAACCAATTAGTTATGGCACATCACTTGCCTCAGTGATGCAGACTGCAAAGCAGGAAGGTTTGATTGAATCATATTGTCGAGCAAGGACTGTTGATGAAATAATTCGTGGCATCGACTATTACGGCAGTGCTATACTTGGTCTTGAATGGACTGAGGGTATGATGTATCCTCGTGAAGTAGACGGCTTAAGTACTCCTGGTGGTGAAGTTGTTGGTGGACACTGTACAGCAGCTACATTTGTTAATATTCATCAACGAATTATTGGGGGCCCAAATTCATGGTCAGATTGGAACTTACTGCGTAACGGTTATTGGGTGATGGACCTTGATGATTTTGCTGAAGTGTTTATGAAACGTGGTGGTGAATGTGCGTTTGCAAGGAAGGCAGTAATATGAAAGTTGATGCCAAATTTTATGATTTTTTGAAACATGTTGAAGGAAGTTATAAACAAGTTTATCTTGATTCAGGTGGAGAGCCTACTATTGGCATTGGTCATTTGTTGACACTCTCTGAGCGTAGATCAGGAAAGCTCGTAATTGATAAAGCTGTTGTAGAATATAGACGCGGATTAACTGATGCACAAGTATTAAATCTCTGTCAACAAGATATTCGAGCGGTGGTTAAGGTAGTGAATCGTGGAGTCAAGGTTCCACTCACGCAGAATCAGTTCAACACACTGGTGAGCTTCACTTTCAATGTCGGCGACGAAAGCTTTCTAGATTCTACCCTGCTTCGAGTTCTCAATCAGGACCAGTATGGAGTGGTGCCAAGCCAACTGCGGCGCTGGAAATATGACAACGGCAAGGTAGTTCAAGGTCTAGTTAATCGACGAGAAAAAGAAATTCAATTATGGCTATCATAAAGAAGGTAAATAATGTCATATAGACCTGGTGATTATTTAGTAATCTGTGATCAATTTTAAAATAGTGTATAGGATTATGCGGATAGGATGATATCTCCGATAAGGCAAACTACTCATTTGCTTTCCGCATATTTTAATGAGTATCATAATTAAGGAGTTAATTATGGAATTAAGTCAAGTATGTCATGTAATAATGTATCAGGAGTTAAAGGTGTTTTTTTACATAAACAAACCCAAAAATGGTCAGCTAACATTTGTATAGATGGAAAAACAAAATATCTTGGTATATATAAAAACTTTGATGATGCTGTTTTTGCTAGGTATTTGGAAGAAGTTCGCTTATGTTGGCTAGGCTGTCATAGTTTATCTAATATGGGTTCAGCTTATTTATATTTAAAAAGGAAAAATTATGTCTTATAAACCTGGAGACTACCTAGTAACTTGTGATCAATGTGGTTTTCAGCGTTATGCATCTGAATGCAGAATGACTTGGGATAAGTTGTTTGTTTGTGCTGATACATGTTGGGAAGAAAAACATCCACATTATACTGATCCAAAACCATTAGGAGAGAAGCAAAGTGTTCCTGTACATAGGCCTGAACCTGAAGAAAATTTTATAACTGTTCCAATTACACCAGATGATTTATAATAAAAACATTGGAGCGTTCTAATGCTTAGAACTGATTATGTATTTGATGCCAGCGAAGGAACAATAACTTTCACTGATACTGTAGCCGAAAGTAATATTGAAGCTATAATTAATAGTACAGATGAAATTCTTATTTATAATTCAACTTCTTTAGTACTGACTGGCACACTTGTTGGAAAAGTTTTTACATTAGCATATAATACTTCTACTATGTCTGATGGTGACAATCTTCAGGTATTTTATGGAGATATCGCAGTAATACCATCTAGTCATACTTTTGCATCATTGATAGCTAAAGTAAATATTCTTATTGATAATCCTGCAATATTTGATTATTTAGGTGACTTTATTAATCAAGGAGTTTATGAAATTGCAGGCGGAATGTCTTCGTTATTGGATGGAATTGATAATCCATTACCGAATTCACTTACGCCACCTTTACCTGATTTGTTTACAATCGATACAGTTGCAACTTCTACAAGTGTTGCTTATGTAAATATGCCAACTAATTTTCATAGAGATTTACAATTTGTAGCATCATCTACTGGAAGTGAAATTGATATAGCAGAATCATTTATTGAATTTACAGAAACTTATCCGTTGTTGAATAAGTCAGGTAAAATTTCTGAAGTTATTGAGCATGGTAGAAAGTTATACTATCAAGGTATTCCTACAAGTAGTGAAACAGTAACATTACATTATTATAGAAAACCAGTTAATATGGTTAATGATAATGATGTTCCTGATGGAATTCCGGAGCATTTGCAAGAAGCGCTCTTGGTTAATTTTGGTGCATGGAAAGCATATGAGCGGCTTGAAGATGATAAAGATGATGAAATGAAAAATACACTTAAATATAAAAGATTTTTCCTTGAATCCATGAGAACTCTTGAACTAACTATTCCATCTTATACTCGTGGATTCATGCTTAAGTAAAGGAGCTAAAATGAAACTTTCACTTGGGCCTTTTAAAGGCATGAATAATCGAGCTGAAGATCATGCTTTGCCAGTTAATCCAGAAGATTCAAGTACAATGGTTAGAAATGCCGTAAGTGTTGATTTTACTAATGCAGGTAAGATTAAAATGCGGAATGGAAGCACCAAGAAATGTAGTGGCTTTGACATGAAATATGGCTTTGCTTGTTCACAGGGACAGTTTGTAGTTGAAGGTACAGCACTTAAAAAAGTTAATGCTGATTGGACAAAGACTAATATTTCAACAGGAATACTTGGTGATACTTTTGCTCATTATGAACATAATAATGAGTTGTTTTTTAGTGATGGATTGGTAGGAAAAAAGATTATAAATGGCGTTGCTCAAAATTGGGGCATAAGTAATCCGTCTGCTCCAGTAGTTTATTCTTCTTCTGGAATATTTGGAGCAGGAGTTTATTTGTGCTGCTTGACTTTTTATGATATTCTTGGCAATGAATCTGGAGCAAGTGATATTACCTCAATCTCAGTTATAGATAATAGTAATATTATTTTTACAAACCTTCCATCTTCTAATGACAGTCAGGTTATTGGAATTCGTTTGTATATGACCACAGCGAATGGTCAAGTATTTTATCAGTGCGGTGATGTTGCGATTGGAACGTTGAGTTATGCAGTAACATTAGCTTATGATGGTGGAAAGGTTCTTGAAACTTTATTCATGACAAAACCACTTGCTGGGCAGATTATTCGAGAGCATAATGGTAGACTTTTGATTGCAAAAGATAATTTACTTTATCTCACTGAAGCGTATTCAACTGATCTTGTTTCACAATTAAGTAATAGTGTTTTTCAGTTCACTGATGATATAACTGTAGTTGAACCAGTAGATGATGGAGTTTGGATTGTCGCAGATAAAACTTATTTCTTTGCTGGAAGTGGTCCTGAAAACTTTCAACAATTAACTAAACTTGATTATGGTGCGGCACTTGGGACTGGACAAAAACTTGCTAATAAAAATGTATGTTGGTTTTCAACACGAGGTTTAATCATGGCAGGAAATGGAGGAGAGATAAGGAATATGCAGGAAGATCAAGTTGCACCGGATTATAGTAATAAAGGATCTATGTTAATTAGAGAAGAGAATGGTATGAAACAGGCTATAACAAGTCTTAAAGATTCATCAATGTCAACTATGGCAGCAAGTAGTTGGATAACTGCAGAACAAATTCGGAGAGATGCATAATGAATAATGCGTTCAAAGTTGGATTTGTCTACACTCCTACACATATAGGGGAAGATGGGCAGATTATTTCTCAGCATGAGGTGCATAATCTCATGCCAGCAGAGATGATTACATACATGCTCAATGCGGCACTGCGAAGTGGAGCTCAATATGGGACGTATTATCTGTCACTGTATGAGAATAATTATACTCCACTGCCAGGTGATACAATGACAACTTTTATGGCCGCCTGTGGAGAAAATACTGGTTATACTACAACTGGCACAAATCGATTGACTTTGACACTTCCAGCACCGGTAGCTGGATCGATTACTACAGCATCAGCGCCGAACGAGTTCTCATTCACCGGAGCAGCTACTATTCGTGGGGCGTTTATTTCGACTGGAATTACTAGAGGATCAACTACTGGTTTGTTAGTTTCAGCTGCACTTTTTGCGTCCCCATTTACTATGGCCAATCTCGGTGCATTACGAGTTCCGGTCGGGTTCGCGCTCGTCTCGGCATAAGGAGGAGATATGTCATTTACCACTTATGGAGAAAATCTCCTTATTAATTGGTCATTCAATACTGATTCTGTGACTCGTCCGACTGCCTGGTTTGTCGCACTTCATACCGCAGATCCTACCGAGACAGGGGCAGTCGCTGAGATGGTTGTCGGTACAGATGCTGATTACATTCGCAAGGCTGTCACAATGGGAACGTCCACCACTGGATCATCTGCCAGCACGACACAGGTTGTCTTTACACCAGCTGTCGCAGCTGCGACATATACGGTTACTCATGTGAGTATCTGGACCGCAGCGACTGCGGGAAACTGCATTATGTATGGAACACTTGCAACTTCACGGGCGATCAGCAACGCCAACCCACTAACTTTTGAAATTGGCGAAATCATCGCCGCACTGGATTGAGGTGAAATATGTCTTTTAAAGTATCGACAGGATTACGGAATTACATGCTTGGCACTGGTCCGTTTTCTACCGGCATGAGCGGATATCTTATTAAAATTTATGGGTCTGCAACAAGTCAGGCTGCGGCGGATGCACTTATTCCGGCTACAGCCGACACTGCTATCGGGTCCGCTACGCTGCTATGTACCATTTCTATAAGTGGTGGAGGTACAGGTGGTACGTTCGATGCACCCACATCTGGTATTATTACCAAGGCCGCTGCGGAAACATGGATAGGGACTAATGCTGCTTCTGGATATGCCTCGTTCTATCGCGGCGTGTTGAGTTCCGATACCGGAGTCTTGAGCACTACCGAGAAACGAGTGCAGGGGTCTGTCGGTACTGTCGGCAAAGACCTGATAATCGCCAACGCCTATATGACTTCTGGGGTTGTGCAGCCGATCAACTCTTACTCCATCGGATTCCCGGCTGAATAATGACTGTAAATATAATCAATGGGCAACCGTGGCGGCAACAGTATGCGTTTAATACAGCACAGACTGGGGACATAACAGGGTGGACTACCTCAACATCATTGCCAGCTACAATTTTTGACAGCCAGGCAATAGTTACCGTCAATAGGGTTTACCTGTTCGGAGGATTTGCCCACAAGAATGTCTATACCGCTCCGATAGACTCATCTGGAGTTGTTGGCGCATGGTCCTCTGGGACCGCCCTGCCAGCCAACGTGTTCTACAGCCAGTCTATAGTAACAAAGAGCAGAGTATATTTGCTTGGGGGAACTTCTTCTGCAACTATTTATACTGCTACTTTTGATAGTTCTGGAAATATTGGGACATGGGGGGCCGCTGGTTCTTTGCCGGGAGTTAAGAGCACCGGGCAAGCGATAGTTACAAAAAACAGAGTGTATATAATCGGGGGGAATAGTGCCGATGTCTATACCGCTCCGATAGGAGATGATGGAATAATTGGTACGTGGTCTACAGAATCTTCGATTGTTGGGGCAAAGACTCAGGGGCAGGCGGTCCTTACAAAAAACAGGGTATATTTTATTGGTGGGTCTACTTCGGCATCTGTATACACTGCTCCCGTGAGCGAGGAGGGGATTATAGGGACATGGAGTTCAACAACCTCATTGCCTGAGTATGTGTATAATAGTCAGGCCGTGGTCACAAGGGGGAGGATATATTTGCTTGGGGGGGCGGTAGGGATACAATATTCCCCTAAAGTTTACACAGCACCCATTGACAGTGATGGAATAATCGGCACATGGGCACTTGGCACAGCATTACCTTACGCAGTCACCGACAGTCAGGTTGTGACGACCAGTAGCAGGGTTTACTTGTTTGGAAATTCTCAGAACGCCGCTATTTATCAAGCCCCATTCGCCGGAGGTTCAAACGATAGTGACCATTCATGGGAAGTCCCTATCTTCTGGACGAACTTTCACGGACAGACTGAGATTTTAGCATGATTCGTACTGACGGAGATAGATCGTTAAAGAGGAAATGGTTTGCTAAGAAGAAACTCGCGCAGATTAAGGAGATGGACCTACCGGCTTCTTGTGTCGTGTGGGACGGGTTCAGGTTCAAGGCATGGCAACTCGGAGACCTCGATGGAGGGAGTGTTATTGCTCCGATGGGTGCGGTTGTGGCTTGCTCAACGCAGGACGGAATTAAGATTGCGGTTGCTGACTACTGGGCGGGCGGGTTCAACGGCGCTCAGGATCTTTATGTGATGTTCAAAGATCTGGGGGCTTCAGGAGAGTTTACGACCTTCTTCAACGGTGCCATAGACCCGGCAAGTGGATACTATCCTGTTAAGTTTCTGCCAGCGGTTAATCAATCCTATTTCGGGCTGATCAATGGAGATACTATCGGTCCAGGTACGGTGGTGGTGGATGACTATTCGTGTTACCCAGCGCTGCTCTCGTTTCGTGGGGAGTTGTACAGCCTCATCGTTTCTGACGCGATGAAATATAGCCTTGCTGGAGATGGGACGTTTGATTGGTGGAGGCAGGTGTTTGAAAAGAACACTTCTTTCTATATTGCAAATGGAAGTCAGCCGAGCAGGATAAACTGTGTAGCAAAGCACATTGAATACGCTGACGCTTATACCCCTTGGAGGATTTACCAGAAGACAGGGGAAGATCGATACACCTCGTATCACAGCGCCTGGATTTACGACTTTGTTGGAGATCCCATGAGGAAGGCTGTTGGCTACAATATCGATGTTGCAGCAGGAACATCAGACACTATTCATTTCAGTGAGATACTGAATGGAGATATGCCTGAAGAGCTGAGAACAATCCTGAGCACATCTATTAACGATGGGTCTTGCGAGCCACTTGGGTCATACGCATTCGATACTACCTTCTTCCATGCTGTCAATGCTTCTGCTCATGTGTTTTCAGGATTTACAGAGGACTGTGAGGCGGAAGACTATTACGGAGATCATCCAGAAGATGAGAAGTGGCGGTTGTTCTACTCAATGACCGTTAATGGTGATGTACATTTGGTGGCCTCGGACCAGTTTCTGACACTGCTTGACGACCTTGCAACGGTTGACTGCCTAGGAAGTTGGTTCAACGCCAAGAGAATGCTGGAGCAACTAGCAGGGGCATTCCCCAATGTGAACTTTACCGTGCCGTATGATTCGGTGATGTTTCATGCTCACGATGGGAATATCTACACGTGGACTAGGGAATACGGTTCTGTTAAATTCACAACCACGGGCCTGTTTGCTGAATCGTTGGTGGTGCCATTGGCTGTATCCGATGAGGAAGGAGTAAGACCAGACATCACCTTCGCCGGGACGTTTGGCACGATTCAACTCTACCTATGTATCAGCAACGCGGTCAAGGACGGGGTGAGGGCGGTTCATTACGGCTCGCCCTTTACGGCATGGTCGCAACTACCAGGAACTCCTGACGGGCATCAACTGGTATGTGTGCGTCCTGTGCAGGTTACGCCGACGAATATCTTTCTCATCGGGGTTGTCAAATACACTGTTTTGGAGAATGAGGTTGAGGTTGACAAGTATGCGTTCGCCTCTCTGAAATGGACAGCCGCAACCGATACAGAGGGTGAGAGCACAGCGCCGTGGAGGGTAATGGGAGAACTTCCGTTTGCGGTTGGGTCCGCTGACAACTTGGCTGTTGGGTTGTATGGAGATGATCCTCTTGCAGCTTTACTCGCAGCCTACCAATGCCCTCCTATCGTGCCACAAAGTCCGGTCGGACCTTATGAAAAATACGCAATAGGGATGCCATGAGCATATTGTTAAAAGACTTCAAGTACGAGACGATTATTTCTACATCAGGTTCAACCGCTGGTATGGATGAATATACGTCAACAACGTCAGGCACATCTTCAGGTTCAACGCTGACTTACTACTATATCCCCCCCGGATGGACTCAATTGGAAGATGGGCGATGGATAGACGAGGAAGGAAGGTTGCAGGTCAATCCTGCCTTAACTGATTTTGGTCTGTACTATCCTGATGGGTTTGTCGGTGACACGCCAACTGGCAGCGCAAAAGGTATCTACCTGTCAACGGCGGTGCAGGAAAACGATATGATGCGCTCTCTGTATCCTAATGACTGGGATAATACAGAGAGCGATGTGGTTGCGAGGACGTACCACCACCAGATTGTTTGGTACAACGGAAAGAACGAACTAGGGGTTGCGAAATATACGTACCCTGACGGAAATTACCTGGCTTTCTGGTTTGGGTTCGCAGGATACGGTCTGTATTATTTTGTCGGATATACAGCGACAAAACCAGCGCAAACACTTTCCACATCTGCCGGAACATTCAATCAGGAATCGTATGATGCGCTCATGGAGGTAATCCTTCAGGAAGACAGATCAACCTGGATATATGGAGATGGCACGGACGGGCCGGAAGGGGCAGAAGGTGGGGACTCATGGGGAGGGCTATTTGACTTAACCCCATCTGATGGGTATGAATCGCAGCCGTTAATCACTACGTCGTCAGGCACGTACAACGATGGCACGGCGCTGACCGGAGATCAGACGACAACAAACGTCTCCTACACCGTCGAGACAGTTATGCCAGCGCAGGACGCGACAACTGGATCGACTACTCCGCTTACCTATACCGAGATTCTGAAATTGACTAATAGCGGGTGGAACTCTTGGGCAAGGTCAATTGACCCGTTGGCGGCTGGGAAATTCATTAAATACACGGCAGCGTCCGGGGTAACGAGTGCATGTATCACTATTGCCAATAAGGGGATGGAGGGGGCAGGAGTAGCACGGTTTACCCACGGCATAATCTGTGATTCGTCCGGGGTCAGGGTTTACGAGAACGGAGCAATGGTGAAGATTCTATACGCCACTCAGACGGCATTGTCTGAATTGAGGATATACCGGCAGTCATCGAATACGATTGTTTACATGGCGATCACCGGAACATCTTCAGTAGTGTATACTAGCACTGTTCCGGCAAAGTCTCTGCTTATTCCACTCTATGCCTATGGCTATCTTTATACGGCAGGAGACAAGATAATCTCCGCAGTCTTCAAAACTGGTGAAGTCCAGTATGGGAGCGTCTGATGATAGGTTATGGTACACTGAGAATAGTTGATTACAAAGTAGCCATGTCAGGGGTTGGCTCCTTGATACTCTCTAATATTCAATCAGCCAGCGTAACAATGTCAGGCACTGGTGAGATGGTTGCTACCGCGTCAAGTAATTACGGCTATGCAACATTCCCCGCACTAGCAGGATTCGGTGGATATATCATAAGTTATGGGTCAGGTTATGCCGATTTCCCAGCACTTGAGGCTTACGCTGAAGGAGGGTTGTATGTCCCTACACTGACAAATTATGGGTATGCCACTCTTCCCAGGATGGTTTCTTCAGGTATACTTGGTACTATCTCATATCTTGATGGTTCTACTGAATTTCCAGCCATGATTGCCAAGGGGGGAGAAGGAGAATATGGAGAAGGAGAAGTAGAGTTTCCCGCGCTTGTCTCTTCAGGTATTTACGATGCAACTCCATTCGAGCGCAAACTTTACAGTTTTTGTTACACTTTGGATGCCTTTGGTCGACGGCCAGTCTTTGTCGTCGTGCTTGACAATTCTGGTCAGATAGTTGATACCATTACTGGAAGTAATATATACATCTCTCAACTGTTGGCTTCAATGCAGATGACCGATACCTTTACAGTTATTGGATCATTTCTTGCTTCGCTAGATACTTCTATAATAACAGATGATGTATTTATTGCTACATCTGGTGAGGCTGCTGCACTTGATAATGTTGTTGCACTTGATAATACTGCTCGTGTATGGGTAGTTAATATAGATACTAATGCAATCAGTCAATATGATAATTATGGGTACCTTTCTTTCTATTCATATGAAGGTAAAAACTATGGTGTAGCAAAAGATGGTGTTTATGAATTGACTGGAAGCACTGATAATGGAATTGAAATAGATACACTGATTGATTTTGGGAAATCTGATTTAGGCTCAATTTATAAGAAGAGAGTTACTTCTGCTTATTTAGGAATAAGTTCAAGTGGAAAACTTTCATTAACAGTTGAAGCTGATGGACAGACTCGTACATTTGAAATGAAAGAATCAAGTACTACAATGACAAAGCAACGTGTTAATATGGGAAGTGAACTTTCTGGATATTATTGGAATCTTATACTTACTAATAATGGCTATAATTTTGATCTTGAAAATATTATACTTGAAATCATGCAATTAAACAGGAGGCTTTAATGGCTACTGCTGAAGAAACTATAAATACAATCATTGCGAATGCATTAGTTACTGCGACCAATGCAACTACGTCTGCACAAGATGCAGCAGAAGATCTTATTAACAGTAATTCAGGTTTTTATCTTACACCACCCACAACGGCTACAGGATTTACTGTTGAAGCAGTAGAGCCAGAAATACCAGTAGCAGATGATTCAACATATAATTATGAAGCAGAACGTGATGCATTAATTGCACTCTTATCTGGACAACTAGCAAACTTTTTTACTACTTATTATCCTTTAGCAAGTGACGCATTTGATGAAGCTACTAATTGGTTAGTAAACACGATTACTAATGGTGGAACAGGAATTCCGGCAGCACTTGAGGATCAAATAATTCAGCGCGAAAGAGATAGAATTATTAGGGATGGACAAAGAGTTTTTAATGGTATAGCTGCTGGGTATGCTGCGAGAGGATTCTCACTTGTCCAGGGTCCAATGATTTATGATCTTAACCAAGCATCCTTTGAACAGGCAGGCAGAATAGGTGTTGCTACAACTACAGTTGCTGTAAAACAAATTGAGATAGCCATCGAAACTATTAAATTTGCCATTGGTAAGGCTATTGAATCTAGACTGGCAGCAATGCAGGCAGCAATAGATTATATTAGAGCGCTGGCAGTAGCTCCAGATGCTGCTGCAAGAATTGCAGCATTGAATACAGATATCAAAGCTAAGATGATGAGTGCTGCTGCAGATTGGTATAGAGCAAGACAGAATCGTGACCAGATGGTATTGCAATCAAAACTTGCTGAACTAGATGCTGGGATTGATGTTTACAAACATAGAAGAGATAATTCTACTCAGAATAGTCAAGTTGATGTTCAAGCACTTGCTGCCGCGGCAGATGTTTTTGCAAAGACGGCACAAGCTGCCTTATCATCTTTGAACAGTGTTGTTTCTTCATCTCTCAATTCATTTGTATAATAAAAATTAATCTGCGAGGCTAAAATGGCTTTGAATCAAATTAAAGAAGAAAAGAAAAGAAAGTTAAAATCAGCCCCCTGGCTTAATAGAAGTAATCCTATGAGTACATATAATGAAGAGGGTAAGCCAATAACGCTGAATCAAACTCCTCGTATAATTAATGCAATTGATAATTTAAAAAATACAGCAGAATATAGAAAAAGTATTAATGATCCTACAAAAGCTTTTAGTGCAGAAGCTTCTACTAATGAAAAAAACAATTTAAAATTTATTAATTCTCATCCTGATAGAGTTGGTCAAGGAACGAGAATAGTTGAAAGAAATGTGTTACCATCAGTAAATACTTTACAAACTGAAAGTCCTAAAATAAATGAAACTCCTAATGTCCAAAGAGATGCAGAGTTAGGTAAAATGACTGTATCAACTGATGGCGATACAACTACTTATGATATTGGTGAAAATACTCTTTCGTATAAAGGCGCCAAGGGTAAGATTAATTTACGAAATATAAATCAGCAAGCAGATAAGCAGCAACCTACTTGGGATGATTATTTTAATCAGCAAGCAGCAAGAAGAGATACTCTTCGTGGTAGATTCTTTGGAGTAAATCCAATAACTACAGAAGAGCCTAGTGATGATAGTATGGGTGGATTGTTTGTAAGAGGTATTCAAAGTAGAAAAGATAGGGCTGATTCACAAATAGAAAATGCTGAAGCAGAACAAGAGGTTAATCGTGCAAATTTTCTTTCTACTTTAGATCGTAATCAGATTGCAAGGGATCAACTTTCTCTTGATGCAGATAAGAATCGGATAGATGAGCAGGAAGTTATTGCAGAAAATAAATTGCGAGATATTCAGGGAGAGGTATTGCAAAATCCTCCAATTAATGAAAATCCATTAAAGCCCTTGGTAATTGAAGAACCAGATCCAAATGATCCTACTGGGATGACCAAGAGACAAGTAATTAAAATGCCAAATGCTGAAGGCACAGGATATGTTGATAATATGCCAACAGCAACTACTACACCACAAGTTACTCCTGAACAAAGAACTAAGATTAATGCATTGATTAAATCTAATCCAAACATTACTAGAGAAGTTATTCTTCAGAAAATCGCTAATGGAGAAATATGATGGATGATTTTGATAAGATGTTTGGAGTTAGTAATGAAGATGAACCAGACGAATTTGACAAGATGTTTGGTGCTGTCGAGTCAGTAAAAAGCTCTGCTCCAACACCTGCTTCAACTGATTCTGATTTTATTCCTGGAGTCCAGAGAGGCCTTCAGAATCTTCAAGCATCTGCATATGGTGCTACTGCTCTTGCAGGATCAGGATTGAAAAAGCTTGGGATTGAATCTGCTGGTCAGGCTGTGCAAGACTTTGGCATGGAGGGCTATAACAGAAATATTGAAGAAGCCAAACAGTATCCTAAAAAGCATTCATTTAAAGAAGTAGCTTTTGGTAAAGCAGGAATTGGTGGTGCTATTGACTGGGCACAAGGAACCTTAGGTGAACTTGTTCCAAGTATGGCTGAAGCTGCGATCGGTGCTGGTATAGGATCTGTTGTAGCTCCTGGTCCAGGTACTGTTGCCGGAGGTTTGGCAGGTAGAACAATTCTTAAAAAAGGAATTGATGAAGCGGTCAAGAAGGCAATTAAAAGTGGAATTGGTGACTTAACCGAAGATCAGGTAAGGAAGCAACTTACTGGCCAAACCCTGAAGAAGTTTGGGGGCAAAGTTGGTATTGCCGGATCAGTTATGCCATTAGAATCTGGTGGAATGTATGCGGAGTTGTTACAGGAAAAAGGTATTGATGCTCCTGAGACTGCCTTGCTGTTTGGGGCTCTGGCAACCTCATTAGAATTTGCTGGTGGTAACAGTAAGTTAGTTGATACTTTTGTTGATGCCCTAAGTAAGGGAGCAACTGGAACTGTTAAGAAATCAGCAAAAGAGTTGCTTACAAATATTCCTCAAGAAGCTCTGCAAGAAGGTGGGCAAGAATTGCTGAGTGTTCTTAATATTGTAGCGAATACAGATGAGAAGCTGTTGACTGCTGATAATGTTGAACGTATTATTGAGAGTATGGCTGCTGGTGCGATTGGTGGTGGTGCTGGTGCAGTAGTTAATGCGGGCTTCTCCGCGCAAGCAAAAGATCCTGGACCTGGAAAGACTGATGCAGAGATTGAGCTTGACAGGCGAGCAGCAAACATTCTCAATCTGAAAGAAGATGAACTTGGTCAAAGCATCCAAACTTTAAATGATGCCCTCAAGTTGAATAAAGAAATTCTTGATGACCCTTATAAACTTGATCAGAAAGCAAGAGAGTTAAATGTTGATCCGGCTGAATTAATTAGAAAGACTGTTGAGGATAATAAAAATAATCAAAGTCTCCTGGATCGGATTAATTCTGGAATCCAAAAGAAAGAAGAACTGGCTAAGAAGGAATATGAAGCTCTTTCTCCTGAAGAGAAGCAAGCAAAAGAGATTGAAAATAAATTAACTGAGAAAAGAATTGCTGATGCAAGCCAGCTAAATGAAAGGATTACAAATATTGACAACGAGATTACAACTCTCTCTGAACAATATAATAGTAAGTTTGATCCTTATGCATTAGCTGCTAAGACATCACCAAGTGCAGAAGAAAGAAAAGTAATTGAAGATAAACTTATTACATTGAACAAAAGGCGTAATGAGTTACTTGATAAAGAAACGCCTGAGGTTAAGAAGGCCTTTGCTCCATATACTACTAGAGATGGTAGGCAGAAATATCTTGAGGAACTTTTTGGGACTGTTAATGTAGGAGAGAAGGTTGGAATAGAAAAAGATGCTGCTGAATCTGCGGAGGTTATAGAAAGTGAAATAGTACCAAAATCTATAGCTGATTATGCAAATCAAATAATTGCAAATAAGTCTCAGGAGAGATCAGCTTTAAATGAGCCAGCAAAATCAAGAACTCCTGAAGAAGAACATAATCTAAGACAAATTGAAGATTATGTAAATTATATAAAGACATATATAAATAATAGTTTTACTCCTGAAGAAAGAAGTATTATTGAAAATTATTGGCAAGGTGTTAAAAAGGAATTGAATCTTCGCCAGGAAGAAATGACTCCTGGGACGGAAGCATTCATGAGGAAGAAATTCTTTGAGACACAACTTGCTAATATTGAAGGTAATGTTAAAAGTGATACAGCAACTCAAAGTGACGCAAAGCAAAATGTTGTTCCATCTTTAGCTGAACAGAATAAACGCCAGGCTTGGTTTCGTCAAATTGCTGAAAGTCTTGGAGATGTTCCACCAGTAAATAGGCAGGCAGTTGAAACTGAGATTCCTAGAAACTTGCCTGGAGGTTTGCCGAGTGGGTTCACTAATGAACAGCAAGTAGGTGTGGTTCCACAGTTTCAAGTAGCCGAAAAGCAAGAAGCATTAAGTAAAGTAAATCTTGAAGACATTAAGAAAACCTTTCCAAATCAGACAATTAATCAACATGAGGATGGTTCAGTATATGTTCAGTTCAAGAATGGAAAAGGCGTAAAGATTAACAGTATTCAAAATGCTGGCGAAGGCTTCATTAAGTTAGCAATTGAAACTGGGCAGATGTCCAAAGGTCAAAGTATCCTTGGCATTACGATCGGGAATGAAATCCTACTTGATGAAAACTTTGCAGACAATAAGACTCTTTGGCATGAGAACAAGCATGTCCTTGACAACCTGGGGCTGATTACAGAAGCAGATGACAGCGCATTGAATAAAGAGTTTAATAAACTTCGCAAAGCAGGAAAACTTGAATTTGCTCTCAGTACTCATGAAAATCCAAAGCAGAGGATGGTTGAAAATCGTGCGAACATGTTTGCTCAGATCATGGTCAATCGAGAAGCATATCGGAGCACTGCTTTCGGTAAAGTGATCCAGCGAGTAATGGACTTCTTCCAGCAATTGTTTAGCTTTGGTCGGCAAACTGTATCTGGGCTGGCTCGTGAAGTAGAAAGTGGAAAGATTTATGAGCGTCAAGTTAATGGGCAGATTGTTCAAGTTACTGTTCCTCAGGCTGAAGAAGTAGCAAGTAAGTGGTACTCAGCACTTGAGAATGCAGTTGCTGGATTTAACCAGAAGCAAGCAACACCTGATCAATGGAAAGGAATGATTAAGAACTTTCCTGGACTTAAGCAGGATGAACTTGATTGGGTTGGTGTGAATGATTGGCTTGATAAGCAGGAAGGAAAAGTCAGTCAGGCAGACTTGTTGAAGTTTGTTCAGGAAAATAATGTTCAGCTTGAAGAAGTTGTGAAGGGAGAACAAGATATAGTAAATAAAATAAATGAAGAGTTAAAACCACTAGGGTATAGTTATGAAGAAGAATATGGTGATTGGTCTTTATTAGATGAAAATGGTGAGCTTGTTGAAGATGAAGATATTCCTAATGAAGTACATTCTATTATAAATGATGTTCATAATTTTGATCTTAATGGAGAAACTCAGCATTCTACTTATCAACTTCCAGGTGGAAAGAATTATAAAGAACTTTTATTAACTTTACCAACTAAAGATAATGTAATAGAACAAAAAATTAAAGAGTTTAAATCTTTAATGACACAAAAATATAACGTCATTGGTATGAATATTTGGGACGTTATGAATGAAGAAGAAACTAATCATTTAGCTAATCTTGATTCTCAAACAAAAAAAGCTGATTACAAATCAAACCATTGGGACGAACCAAACATCTTAGCTCACATCAGATTCAATGAACGAATTGATGCATATGGAAATAAAGTTCTTTTCCTTGAAGAAATTCAAAGTGACTGGCATCAGGCAGGAAAGAAGGAAGGTTATCAAGGAAATGCAACTTCTTTATTTAATTCCATAAAAGATTTTGCAGATAAGCATAATATTAAAATTCGTGCTGAAGAAGGTGATTATTTACCTGTACGTGAATATAAGCAACTTTTAGATAAAATTATAGAAGTAAAAGATATTAATATGGGGCAAATACTTGCTGAATATCATAATGATCCAAAGCAATCTTATGGTGTTCCCAATGCTCCATTCAAGAACTCTACTCAGTGGTCTCTCCTTGCCATGAAGCGAATGGTCAGGTATGCTGCTGAGAATGGTTTTGATAAAATTGCATGGACAACTGGACAGCAACAGTTTGATCGGTATGCTCAAGGCACTGAAGAAGAACAAGCTAAAAGACTTCATGGTATGCAAGAATTTTATGATAAGATTATTCCGAATACTTTTAATGCAGAGTTCAATAAGAACAAGTGGGGGAATGCGAAGGTTGAACAAATTAATATAAATCCATTTGAAAGTAATGAAAAAAATACAAATGGAATGCTATGGAAAAATCTCCCATCTCCAATAATAGTTAACGCTATTCCAATCACTAACCGCATGAAATCTAAGGCACTCCGTGAAGGTATGCCGATGTTCGAGGTTCGTGAAGCCCCAACTCAGAAGATTAGCGATGATGAATATCAACAACGATATAAAGATAAGAATAATATAGTTCGTAGAATTGGGAAGACTCTTCACATGCGGGCTAGTGAAGTTAAGCAGTTTATAGATAAATTTGGAGGCTCATCCTATACAAGATTGTTAAATGTAGATAAGCAACTTGCAATGGAGTATAGA
>Ga0209319_1001491_pt1 | contig 18714 bp, 15 predicted proteins | sample RifGroE2_FD_184000 | JGI IMG/M metagenome (GOLD analysis project Ga0209319, IMG submission 184000) | Groundwater microbial communities from Rifle, Colorado - Groundwater E2 (SPAdes) (version 2) | ecosystem: Environmental > Aquatic > Deep subsurface > Groundwater | place: Rifle, Colorado, United...
ACTCCTCAAGAGGATCTCTTACGGATTCCGTAACAAAGATAACTACATTACAAAGATGATGCTCGCTTTTATTCCCTTTGTTCAGCTTGTATCGTTCATGAAGCATCACCTTGTTTGACATAGAGCCTGTTTCTGATGTTTTAAGAAGTCTAACAACGCTTCGACGTAAGTCTTCCCACGCCTTATCAGCACCTTTTCTCGTTCACAAACAAACTCGTAGGCATCGGCAAAAGACAAGCCTTTTTCTTTTATCAACCGATCAATTGTGCTGGAAACTTGAATAGGATGTTCGTGTCCGTGCTTTTCCCTCCACACCTCGAATGAGGTGTGTCTTTTTTGCTCTTCGTGGTTCATATTTGTTTCTGATGATCCACCTCCCGACGTTTCGGGAGAGGTTGTTCAAATATTCAGCCGTTCCCAGCCAGCACTAGTTACGTCTGAGTTGTATTTCTTACCAGTAAAAACGTAGGTGCCTGTTTTATCTCCCACAACAATCCCACCGTGTAACCTTTTAACTTTGGCAATATATGCCTGCAGCGCATCTGATTTTGCAATCGTCTCCTCGGAAGTGGCGGTCACACCCGATTTCGTGTCATACAGCCCAATTGAACCGTCTTTCATCTGAACCACATAATCGGGATAAAAAGCCCGTGTAGAGCCGTCAGGATGCTCATAGGGGATGGCTAGATACGCTTCTCGTGACTCACGGTTCTTGTACCACCATGCAATTTTGTCGCTTGCTCCCAGTACGGCTTCAAATGCCTTTTCTGGATTGGATCTCGTCCTTCCAAGATAGCACGGACTCATGACGTAGTTTGGCAGAGCGACCTCTTCAAAATTTTCGTTGAAGTAGTCGACGGCTGGAACGTTCCAAACGTATTCCTTGATGCGTCGTTTTGCCTCTTGCTCTATTTTGCGTAGCTCTTCAAAACGATTCTTTGCTGTCTGGATGATCTCGTTAAAAATCGTTTGATTGACATCGGAGCAGACGATAACGCGTTGAATTTCCGCCCTGCTCTGCCCTCGATAACCAAGAAAGTTATCAAACCAATCATAGATCGCCTGTTGGATTTTTGTATGTGATCGTACGGGTGCATATGGGAGCGATGTTACTTTTGCAAACAGCTCAAACTTGTATTTGAGATCAGCTTCGGGAACGGGAAACTCAATCACGTCGCCGACAACATCAGTTGCTCCATCAATGCTTTGAATGATCGCATCGGCAATCACAGGATTCGTCAGTTCATCCAAATGCAGTTCTAGATCCTTGTCTGCTTTGTCATAGGCGGCCTTCCCAATGTCGGCTTTTGTGATGCCAAAGCGTTTATTTGCTTCCTCGAAAAATAGCTTTCGAAATGAAAGGGTGAGATCGCCGTAGTCTGTACGGCTAATAAACACCGATGACAAATCAATCGGCTTGTAGGTCTGTTCTCGATGAGACGAATAGACATTGAAAAATTTCTGACTATCGTCGTCCTTGGCGATTTTTATCTTTCCCAAGTTGGTGTAAACAAAGGCTCCGTTCAGCTCCTGGGTGTCATAATGCTTTGCTTCGGGCATGCGCAAGATACGACCAACGGTTTGTATTTCAAATGTCGGACTCTTGATTTCTCGAAACATAACAAGGATCTGCGCGCGTGGGCAATCCCAGCCCAGAGCTATGGCTTGTTTAAAAACTAACACCTGAACATCGTTATCGTTTAAGGTGATGTTCTCAAGATTTTCTTTGCGCTCCGAAAGCCAGATCGCCAACTTTCCGTTTTCGACTGTGATGTTGTGATTGTCGGACAAGTATGTCTCAACGAACTCAAGTTTGGATCTATCGAGCGCGCTTGTGCTTTGCGATGAGCTTGGAAGCTGAATTAATAGCAAAGGATTAACTAAGGTGGATTCCTGTTTGTACAGATTCACCAGCTCGACCTGCTTTGTGATACTTGCATCGATAATCGCTTCATCCGCTGAGTTTCTCAGGTCTTTATATTGACCAATTTTTTTATTGATCACGATGTCGCTTTTGATCATCCCCTCGGCAACAACGTCATCATATAAAACAACGACATAGCCAGCTACACCTGTCGCAACGTCCGAAGGACTAGGTTCGATGGTGGGTGTCGCCGAGACCTCAAGGGTCAGCTTTGGAGCGATTACATCATTAACAAGCTCTTGAGACTGGTCAGACCAATAGTGGTAATGACTTTCATCAACGATCAGAATAATCTCACGTCCTTCTTGCTTGGTATTGCGCACGAAGGTTGGCAGATTCCTGTCGTTCTCATTTTCACGCATGAGTACGTTTGACCACTCTCCCTCACGATTTTTCTGTGTAAGACTGTGCCAGTTTACGAAGACGATCTCATTCTGACGGAACGCGGCATCTTGCACCTCTTCCAAGAGTGAAAACGTATAAACACTATCAGCTAGGTAACCCTCCAACTTCTCCTTACTTTGTGTGTGTAGGTCGTGAGAGCTGATCCAAATGATTGTATACGATTGCTGTAATTGTTCGCTTGCCAGTTGCTGGAGGAAATCCGCAACCATAATCGTCTTCCCAGACCCAGTCGGTGCCCTAAAAACACAGACCCGCGAGCCGTCTTTGGCAAGAAGTTTTTTTGTCTGCCCAAGAAGCATGTCAACTGCCTCTTTTTGATATCGTTTCAAAATCATATTAAGAAAAGATTTTACGATAGACTTCCAGGATTCCTTCTGGGATTGGCTGTATTTTATAAGCAACGTCTAAGTCGGAGAAATCCTCCAAGAATGCATCGCTCGTTAATGAGAACACGTAGACATTTGATCGCAGCCCGACCTGCGCTAACCGTTCTTTAAATTCTTCAAGCGCATCCAAATCAAACAGCACCCCAGTGGCCTGTGAATCATTGTGGTAAATTTTAAATTTCTTATTGTCGAATGCTTTCTTAAAGGTCGACTCCTTCACACAAAGCATTTCGGTTGATCTACTTATCAGTTCACGCCGAGTGTCGTCCGAGACGTCTGACTTTTTTACAAAAGTTGTCTTGAAATAACGAAGGTTTGCGGGTATTCCTTCGCTATCTCCATAGCCCTCCACAACATTCTTGATGCGGGGATATGTCACCTCTTCTGCAATATCATTCTCGTTGTTGGTGCAAAGAATAAAGCGACGCTGTCCACCGTCTGCCTTGTTCAACTCCATTACAGCATGGCCTGTAGTGCCAGAGCCTGCAAAGAAATCAACGATCAATGATTCCTTTTTCCTTGCCTTGCTGACCAATAGAGTATGAATCACGGCGTGAAGAGATTTTGGATAATCAAAAACCTTTTCACCCTTAAAAATTCTCTTAAGCAAATTCGTTCCATGTGTCGAGGCATCGAATTTCGAGTCGATCCAAACTGTTTTTGGTTTCCGACCAGTCTTCAACCTGTCTTTGAGATAAATGCTATATACATCCTTTACATCTTTCACAACGAAATCTCCTTGCGTTGCGTGAAGGAGAATCTTTTTTCTGTCCGACCATCTCCATACTCTTCGCTTCCCCTTTGAATCAACTGGGTAGATTTCCACCACATCCTGATTTTGTTTTGTGTAAGAACTGTAAGTCGCCTTTTTAATCGAACCTTCTGTTACAAAGTACACCTCGTTAGTTTTGTAAGCATCCTTTGCCTCGGTTGTTCTGGCGCCTCCAATCGAAACGATTTTTTTAAGTCTTGGATTGTAACCAATAAAAAATTCAGAATTTGGTCTGTCTGCTGGAGTTGATAACCCTCCACTGCGGCGGAACGGGAGGAGTCTATACAACGACTCTGCATCTTCGAACCTAAAATTTGCGGTTTGTTCATCTGTTAATTCGAGATCAAAAATTTCCGCCTTATCACTTCGTCCGTAGAACAAAATATACTCATGTGATGTAGCGAAATGTCTATTTGTTGTGCGTCCACGTGGGTTGATCTCAACGGCCACCACGCCCATTCTTCGTTCTTCTCCAAAAATTTGATCCATTAGAAGTCCCAAATTATATAGCTCATAATCATCAATGGTTACAATAATCACGCCGTCATCTTTTAAAAGCGTTTTTGAGAGACGCAGTCTTTGCTCCATCATTGAAATCCATTTTGAGTGTCGATATGGATCATCAGTATTAATATAGTTGTTGTTGTATCTCCATGAATTGTTACCTGTGTTGTACGGTGGATCAATGTAAATGACATCGACCTGCCCAGCGTGAGTGTAATTCAAAACAGACAACGCGTGATAGTTATCACCTTCGATAATAAAGTTTGTTGGAAGTGAGGAATCGGTTTCTAACAAACGGTCAGAAATTTCTTCAAGAACTGGAAGCTCGGTTTTACACTGATCAACAACTGCGTCTGATTTCTCTTCCCAGACTAAACCATATTTTTTCCTATTCGAAAGTTTTTCAATCTCAGCAATAAGACGGCTCTTATCCCAAGAGTCGTAGTCTTTGATTGTCATAATGCTTTGGTAGAGGTTTTTACTGGCCTGCGAAACACAAAGCCCGCCGCCAGCTTGGTGGAACTTTCGCCCCACACGTATCCCTTTCGGGATACGACCTCTACCAAAGGCTTGCTGAACGACGGGTTCAGTGCTTTGGTAGAGGTTTTAATGCCATGCCACACGACGTGCGGTTTAGGCAATTGATTGTAAGAACTAGGTCAGCTTACTCATTCTGGGTTTCTAACAATGCCAAAATGTCTGACTTACGAAAACGACGGTCTCCCCGCGAGCCGAATCTGATCGCTTCAATCTTTCCTTCTGTATCCCAATTCCGCAACGTGTTCGGGTGACAGTTAAGCACCTCGCACGCCTGCTTCATAGTGAGAATTTCTGGCAGTTCTTCAGACTTCATAGCTTGATCAACAAGTTACCATAAGTTAATATCTACGCATAGATTTCCGTGGGGATAAGAATGACAATCATTATCAACTATGATCGAACGTGCTAGTGACAAAGAATTGAGATTTTTGAACCTCATTCTTCAAAAAATTTCAAAAGGTGACTCAGTCGATCTTCAATCATTTGAGACGGAGAAGGACTCCAATTTTTTGATCGGTACTGCAGACTATTGGGAGGAGAAGCAATACATCAAAGATTTTGAGATCGAGATCGCGGAGTCAGAAGAATACTTCGGATATCCAAATGGTTGGATTACAGTAAAATTTGTGGTCACGAATAGAGATTTTTTTGAGAGCGAAGTGTCAAAACTACAAGAGGAAAATCCAAAACGTGAACAACCCATATTACGAAGACAAACAACTGAACTGATCGCGAGAGCGCTAGGCGAAATGATGACAGGGACAGATCTCCAGCAATTTCTCCTCGATCAAGGTGTCGATGGAGATCTTGTCATTTATCCAAATACAAAGTGGAGAATGGCACATGATGCGCTTAACTATCTATGTGCATCAGCGAGACAGGACGACTTCGAAAAAGTTCAAAAAGTTCTGCGTGAATCTCTTCATCCAATTTTTCACACCAGCGACATAGAAAAATCTCGCAAGTTTGAGGATCAGATCAATTCATGGGTTGGATTCGATGGATATCGATTTACGGATGGAATTTTGTCGAAAATCCAAACCACGACAGAAGGAAAGCCACCAAGCGACATCAACAAAGAAGCGCTACTTGGACAGGTTAAAAAAATAGAGGAACTTCTGGATCAGGACAAAAAGAAACTAGATGTTGCGACAAAAGAAATGATCAAAAGGATTGAAACATTTTGGTTGCAAAGCAAGATGGTGCTGGACGCAATAGAAGACTGCTCATCACGCATCGCCACGGGTGCACAGATTATAAATCTGCCCGACTTGGACGTACCAAAACTTTTAAAAGAAGACTTGTTAAAGAGCCTTCATGCAAGTGGGGTTCTTGATTATCTTAAGGATGAAAGTCCGTTTATAGTGTCAACAAGGGAATGGCGACGATTTTTACAAGGACAATCTGTTATCGTGAAAAACGTCGAAGAGATAAACACGTTCTCAACATCCATCCAAACATTTCTTGGCGATTTGCAAGAAAAGCAAAAGGCATTATCAGGCATCATACCAGACCTCCCAGGCACACCAATTTACAACCTACCTACTGTTGACCACCTTGCGTTAATGACTAATCCTGTCGTGACCCAGACAGAAGTCATTGCGCGAAATGGTCAAAGGGAGGAAAGACAGTCGAGGGAAGCCAACAGGATTAGAAAGTTAATGGGAAAATCCGTAGAGCTTTACGCGACCGAAGAATTCTTGAGACATAGTGAGTATCTTGATGGTGAGAAGCATCACATCGTACTGCATTATTTTGATGACCTGTGCTTTGAAGAAAGACGAAGACAAATGGCCGAGTTATTTTTTTCCCAACTTAGGGACAAAGGCTGCTTTACTGATTTCGAGAGAGTCAAAGGAGGTTTCTATAGATTTTCAAATCTAGAATTCCAGAAGTTATCAGAGGTACGTCAATCCAAGTTAGAACGACTAAATGACGAAGATAGAACACCGAAATTTCCACACAAAATCCCCCGTGGTACAAGATGGAATCACGTTACTATTGTCTTTCTAAACGGATCGACTGTTGAGATGACAGTGAAAGGTAAGAAGCACACGGCAACCTTTCTTGAACTGGGCCTTATCGGTAAGGGGATGAAACCAAGTGAAGCTTGGACGTTCTTAAAGGTGTTGTCGCAACAAAATGGAGAAATCAGCATCAGTGACAAGATAGCAAAGAAGAGCTACAAAAAGCAGAAAGAAATTCTATCAGACTTCCTCGAAAATTATTTCCATATCGACTTCGACCCATTTGATCCATACGAACTAGCAAATAGTTATCGTATCAAGCTCAATCTTTATTGGAAGGGTGTCACCGAACCCCCTGACGAATCGGGAAAGGTTGATATAGACGATGAAGTATTAGATCCAGCTGAAGAAGACACATGGGATCTACAAAAAGAATTAAAGGAGATGGCTCCTGATGATGGTCTTGATTATGAGTCCTTAAACGGCATGGTTATAGACAAGCCGTGAATTTGATACAAACCTTTTAACTCAACGACCCTCGATCAAGCCCCATTTTTGGGGCTTTTTTGATTTTCAAAATTCGATCGGTGAAATTCGCCAGTTAATGGTGAGGAGAGACATTTAATTCACGTGATCAAAATCACTATGACCCACTACTTGGAAGAATCGGCGTACTGGCGCAGCAACGATCTGTCGCTATGTGCGGCGATTCTACTAGATCGTCCACTTGAAGCGATCGACAAGACGGACAGGCGCAAGGCCGAGTTCGTCTTCAAGCGCGACGATGAGCTGGATGGCTTCATCGAACGCTTTTGGCGCGGGGAGGTTCAGGTCGAGCCTCGTCGCTACTTTAACGCACTCAGAGAAATTAAGGCGCGCCTTTATAGCTGAACTATGGCATTGAGCGACGTCAGAATTGCTGAATTTCAACAGATCCTCAAAGAGGAATTTGGTCTTGAAATTGAGCGAGCTGACGCATCCGCGATTGCCAACGGGTTAACAGGTTATTTCGACCTTTTGGCTCGACTAAATCATCAAATGAAAAATGACTATGACAAAGCAAACACTCGCACAGACAATTGACGAAGACACGTATGTCTATCTGCTAGATCTTCAACGCGAATGGAAACGTACGCTTCCCAAACTAAGAGACCATGACGCTCTCAAGCTCTTCCCAGAGGCTAAGGTCTGCATACGAGAAAAAATAAGGGAATGGGAGGGTGTGCGCGATAAATTTTCTGAGTCAATAAAAACGAGACTTCAAGAGTTACGAGAGTACGACGACGAATTCTCCAAATGGTTTTGGAAAGAGTGGCTCAAACATACGGATGGAAGCCAGCTCATGGGAGCTGAGAGGCATATAAAGCGCCTCAAATGGCTTTTGTACTCAAAGAATAAACAAACTTCTGACAAGGGACGCATCACACAATCTGACATCGAATATGCTGGCTCTGTACCACTAGAAGAACTTGTTGACGTGCAGTTGCGAACAGGCGGCAAAACTCTTTTTGGCCTGTGTCCATTTCACGAAGAACGGTCGCCGTCGTTTCACATTTATCCTGAGCAAAACAGATGGCATTGCTTCGGATGCGGAGAAAGCGGAGACAGCATCACATTCATTCAACTAAGACAGGGCCTCGGCTTCATCGAGGCTGTGAAGTACCTAACTGGATTATCAGTATGACTCAACAACAAAACAAGAAAGAACTGGATACGCGCATGGATGAGCTAGAAGCACAGGTTCCAAAACGACGAACACCCATTGACTTTGCAACATTTGAAACGACAGTCAAAAAATGGCTACTGCTCAAAGATGAAGGAATTTTGCGAATTCTAGTCGCCACCATCATCGCAAATAAGCTCAAAGGTGATCCTGTATGGCTTCTCATAGTTTGCGCCTCTGGAGGAAGCAAGACGGAGCTTCTGCGAGGTCTTAACAAGATTCCAAACATCTACAACCTCTCAGATCTCACTCCACAAACATTTCTGAGTGGTCAAAAAGGTGAAGATGGTAGCTTGCTCAACCACATCGACCCAAACAACACGATCATGGTGATGAAAGATTTCACCACTGTCCTCACAATGCATCGCGACAAACGTCAAGAAATTCTTGGTCAACTTCGTGAAATTTATGATGGGTACATAAAGAAAGCATTCGGTACAGGAAAAGTTAAGGATTGGACTGGAAAAATGGGATTTATTGCTGGCGTGACGACTGTCATTGATCGTTTCCAAACTATTCACCAAGTGCTCGGAGAACGCTTTATTCAATACCACCTCGTGCACGATGATGCTCTAACTCTAGCAAGGAGATCCATGTCGAACACAGGAGATGAAGCGCAAATGCGTGAGGAAATTCAGGATGCTTTCGCAGATTATATTGCAGGGGTGAAGGTACCAGACACCAACCCCGACGTTTCGGGAACGGTTAAAGAAAAAATTGTTCACCTGGCAACCTTATGTGCTCGTGCTAGAAGTGGAATCTTTCGCGAAGGCTATTCAAGAGAAATAGAGTTTGTCCCTGACCCTGAACTACCGACGCGCTTCACGAAAGAACTAGCAAAGATAGCGTCTGCTCTCAATCTTATTGATGTTTCGATGCAGGAAGAAAACTACCAGTTGGTATTCAAGATTGGGCTGGATTCCATTCCCCAAATGAGACGTGCGATTGTTAAAAAAATGCGTCTCGATGAAGAATATGAAGCCTCCAAAATATCCGCAATGGTCGGCTATCCACTTACACCGACGCGTAGAGCATTGGAAGAATTGGAGGCTCTTGGCCTAACGAAACGGCGAAGGGACGGAAACGGTCTATGTGATTGGTGGTCATTCTCCGATATGGCTATTGAGCTGCTTGAAAACGCACTTCCAGAAGCAGAAAAATGCAGGAAACGAACCGTTCCCGATTCGTCGGGAGATGGGTTCGATGAAGCAGTGAAATTCTTTGATGAAGTGGAAAACAAGACCTCACCCGAAACGTCGGAGGGTGGAGATGGACAAGAAATCGGGGATACTCCACCGACTCAATCTCTAATGATTTAGGTTGCCTGATATGTCGAAGACTGAAGTCGAATCCTGTCACACTATATCGGTGTTTTGGCTAAAACAATACGGTTATCTTCCTCAACGCGAGTCCCTCATGTCTGGCGGGATCAAGTGGTCAAATCGATGGGGAGAAGAAACATCGAGCATTGGATTCACTGTGCGGATCAGAAGTCCAGATAATCCGTCAGATGTCGGCCATGTAAAACTCTCATACCGTCACATCAACCGCTGGAGTAATGAATCAGAGCAGATGGACTACAGAGTTCCTCTTACAGCCACACCATGCAATTACGGCGGGTTCAGGTACTGGTTCACCTGCCCTTGGTATCGCAATGGCATCTATTGCGGAAACCGTGTTGCCGTCTTGTACAGCATCTCCAAATTCTTTGCCTGTCGTCGTTGCGGAAATATGATCTACATGGCGCAAAACACAAACGGCCCTCTACGATCCATGATAAGCAAGGCGGATCTCGAGAGAACACAAGAGGCTGTAAAACACCGTTTTTATAGCGGCAAGCCTACCCGTAAGTACAAAAGTTACATGAACAAGCTAGATAAATATCATCGACAATGGATCATTGCGGAACGATATTTGTCTTCCAAAATGAACTAAAAAATGCTATTATTAACATGTAGCCCAACCATTTCTTCACCGAAGAAACCACAAGGTTTTGTTGTTTAGTCATGCTGACCCCAAAAGGGCGGTCTGCCAGCATTACTGATTCCTTGTGGGTCAAGTGGTTGGGCTACCAGACCGTCCTTTTGATTACACTTATGCAAGCACAAAAACCAAAAGCCATCGTTTACTGTCGAGTCTCCAGCAAAGAACAGGAAGATACTGGATATTCGCTTGATGCACAAAAGAAACTTCTAGAAGAACACGGCGAAAAACACGGATTTCAAGTTGTGAAACATTTTCGTATTTCGGAATCCGCGAGCGGAAAGCAAATCAGAATTAAATTCAATGAGATGTTGAAGTACGCTTCGAACAACCGTGTGTCCGTTATTCTTTGCGAGAAAGTAGATCGACTTACTCGAAACTTAAAAGATGCTGCTGTCGTTGACGACTGGATCAAAGCAGAAGATAACCGCCAGATCCATTGCGTGAAGGAAAATTTTATCTTGAGCAGAAATACAAAAGCACATGAGAACCTGGTTTGGGACATGAAGGTTGCAATCGCACGCTTCTACACAAACAACTTATCAGAGGAAGTTTTAAAGGGTCAGAAGGAAAAAATCGCACAAGGTTGGCTTCCAACCAAACCTCCGCTTGGATACAAAACAATCGGTGAAAAAGGTCATAAGATCCATATCCCCGATGAGGAGAAGGCGCCATTGATTGCAAAAATGTTTGAGCTTTACGCTACAGGAAATTACTCCATTAAGTTTCTGCTTGAAGAGATGTGGAAACAGGGGCTTAAAAATACAGACGGAAATAAGGTCGGGAAAACACGGATGCACAAGCTTCTTTCAGAACCATTCTATTGTGGCAAACTTCGATGGAATGGCAAGGTATCTCCAGGTAATCAAGAACCGATTATATCTGAAGAGTTATTTGAGGAAGTACAAAAACGGCTTTGTAGGAAGTACAAAAACCCTCAATATAAAAAGCACGAACATGTTTGGAAGGCGAAGGTTGAATGTGGCGAATGCGGCGGAACCGTTAGTTGGTATGAGAAAAAAGGCAATGCGTACGGAGAATGTAAACACTATCGTCCGTGCTCACAACGTGGCACAACTCGACAAGATTCGCTTGAAGAACAGTTGTTTCCTTTGTTTGACAAGGTTGCTCCAAAAAATGAAAGGGTTTTGGGATGGCTTGAACAAGCACTCAAAGAAAGTCATGTTGACGAAATAAAATTATACGACTCCCAGCGCAGGAACTTGAATGAACAACACGAGAAGTTACAACGCCGTCTGGAAGCCATCTACGAGGACAAAATCGACCAGAAGATCACTGTTGAATTCTATGAACGCAAGTTTAAGGAATACACAGAAGAAAAAAATGCAGTCTTGAAACAGCTTCAAAAGTTGGATGACGGAAACGCGCAATACTACGAAGCTGGCTATGCTATTCATGAGCTTGCTGTGCGGGCAAAAGAGATCTATCAGAGCAAGCGCGTGACAGTTGAAGACAAACGCCTCCTGTTGAGTCACATTTTTTCGAACGTGCTCTTAAAAGACCGTAAAGCCGATGGAAAGTACACATTGGCCTTTGAATTTCTTGCCGAGTGGATGCCAAAGCTTAATAAGAATTTCGAACTGCAGGAAAGTGGCTTAAACAAACATAAAACCGACGAGTTTGAACACGTCGGTTCCATGTGGCTCCGGGGGTGGGGCTCGAACCCACGACCTACTGGTTAACAGCCAGTCGCTCTAACCAACTGAGCTACCCCGGAATGTTTAATTGTTGATCCAACCAAGAACGACTTACATAGATGGTAAACATACTTTTGCACAAGCTACTCTAACCCCAGCCATACACAACGTTTGGGCTGGTCAGCCTTTGGCTGAAACTGAGCTACCCTAAATAAATTGTGACGAAATAGTAACAAATCACTCGCTTTTGTGCAAGAGCTTTGGGGACGAAATAAGATCATGCTATCATGAAATCACGTAATCTTCTTTCTTATGATCGAAATCGAAAAAAAGTTTCGTCTTACCCCAGAGGTTGAAAAAAGCCTTTTAAAAACAGCTACTTTTTTGCATACATTTATCAATCATGACATTTACTTTGATAACCAAACTTACGATTTAACACGCCATGGAATTTGGTTTCGAAAACGAAACGAGCAATTTGAACTTAAAATGCCTTTGCATCAAATCGGACAGAAAAATGTGGTAACGCAGTACGAGGAACTTGAAACTGAAGATGCCATTCGTCTGGCATTGAAACTTAATCCAAATCTTTCTTTTGAAGAAGCTTTGAAAGAAAAAAAGTACTTTTCTTTCGCGTCTTACACAAATACTCGTCAACGTTATAAAGATGGTCCCTTCTCTCTTGATTTTGAATCTTGTGATTTTGGAGATGGTGATCCCTATCGTTTAGTCGAAATAGAACTCATAGTTTCTGAAGCAGAAAAAGAACAAGGCGTACAGAAAATTATTGCGTATGCCCAATCAAAAAAGATGGAACTTGTAGACATTAATGGAAAATTGCCAATGTATCTGAAACGACACGATCCAAAACACTATCAAGTGCTCAAAAACGCAGGAATTGTATATGAAGAAAACGCCTAGCTCTGCCTCTCTTCTTTTAGCTTGGTATCGAAAGTATGGCCGTGATCTGCCATGGCGCCATACCCGTGATCCTTATCCTATTTTAGTGAGTGAGATGATGCTCCAGCAAACACAGGTTGAGCGAGGTCTCCTCTTTTATAATCGCTGGATAAAATGTTTCCCCAATTGGAAAACGTTAAGTAAAGCGACAAATGCACAAGTTGTTCGTGCTTGGTCAGGGTTGGGATATAACCGACGGGCCTTAGCCCTTCGCGATATTGCCAAGCATGTCAATAAGAATGGTCTTCCGCAAACAGAAGAAGAATGGAAACAATTGAAAGGTATTGGTCCTTATACGGCAGCAGCCATTAGTGCTTTTGCTCAAAAGAAAAGAACCATGCCCATTGATACGAATATCCGTCGTGTCCTTGGAAGACTCCTTCTGGAAATCCCCTACCCCCAACTTTCTGATGACAAAATCCTTGAACACAAAATAGATTCATTCCTTCCCACACGTGGTCACTACTTCGATGTTCCTCAAGCTTTGTTTGATCTTGCAACTTTGATTTGTACAAAAACTCCTTCTTGCAATAAGTGTCCTCTACGATCATCCTGTAAGGTATCCACTGCGTTTCTTTCTGGTAAAATCGAAATCCCAAAAGCCACGATCAAAAAACCGAAAGAAAAAACACATCGAAACAAGCCTTATCCAGATCGCATTTATCGAGGTCGTATTCTCAAACTGGTTAAAGAACATCCAAAAGGTCTCTCTTTTAAAAACCTCGGCTTACTTATTGATCCCTTATTTAACCTTGTTCTGGATCAAGATTGGCTTTCGGGAATGATCGAACGTTTACAGCAAGAGAGATTCCTTAAAAGAACCAAAACAAAAATTTTTCTTAGTGACTAATGTATGGATCTCTTTGATTTTGAACTTAATAAACAACAATCAAAAAAGTCACCTCTTGCAGATCGGATGCGTCCGTTAACATTTGAGGAATATCTTGGCCAAGAACAACTTATTGGAAAAGAAAAACTTCTTCGGAAAGCAATTGAACGTGATGAAATCCCTTCCATGATTTTTTGGGGTCCTCCAGGAACAGGAAAAACAACCCTTGCAAAAATCATTGCAGAGACGACTCAATCGCGATTCATTCCTTTTAGTGCTGTGCATGGTGGTGTTAAAGAAATACGCGAAATTGTAAAGGAAGCATACGATCAAAAAAAATTCTTTCAACAACAAACAATTCTTTTTGTCGATGAAATTCATCGATTTGATAAACGGCAACAAGATGCCTTTCTTCCTTCTGTGGAAAATGGCACAATCATTTTGATTGGAGCAACCACAGAAAACCCTTCTTTTGAAGTAAATTCTGCACTTCTTTCACGATGTCGGGTCTTTACCCTTGAAGCCCTGAAGTCAGAACATATTGCGGTCATGCTCAATCGTGCTCTTCGAGATAACGTGCGTGGACTTGGAAATCTCTCAATTACCATTTCTCCTGAAACCATTTCATTTCTCGCTTCAGCAGCAAATGGAGATGTCCGCGTTGCCTTAAATGCAATAGAACTTGCGGTCAACTCATCAGAGCCGACAAAAGAAGGCGTTGTCTGTGTAGACGAAAAAATGATTGAGCAAGCCTTACAAAAATCTCACCTTCTTTATGATCGCGCTGGAGAGCAACACTATAATATTATTTCTGCGCTTCATAAATCCCTGCGTGGATCTGATGTTAATGCCTCCTTATACTGGCTAGGTCGTATGCTTGAAGCAGGAGAAGATCCCCTTTTTGTTGCTCGGCGATTGGTGCGTTTTGCATCCGAAGATATTGGTCTTGCCGATCCGCAAGCCCTTGTACAAGCGGTAAGTGCTTATCACGCTTGTCATTTCATTGGTATTCCAGAATGCAATGTCAATTTAGCTCAAGTCGTTGTCTATCTTGCTAAAGCAAAGAAAAGCAATGCCCTTTATCAAGCCTATCTTGAGGTGCAAAAGGATATTCAAGCTCTCCCAAATCTTCCTGTTCCAAAACATCTTTGCAACGCGCCAACAAAACTCATGGAGGATATGGGTTATGGCAAAGGATATAAATACACCCCTTCTTATCAAAATAAGGAAAAGGCAAAACAAGACTATCTTCCAAATGAATTAAAGGATCAAAAATATTATAAAGAATAAAAAATGATTACTCAGATTTTGAATACAATATGTATTCAAGTAATTATTAACTTCATTAATATGCTTCTGACACTCAAAATTTTTTTCTTTGCAACACAACTGACTTATACCCAGCTCATCCCCACACACTCTTGATGTTGCTTTTTACAGTCTCTAAAACGTGCTATACTTGTGATAGCTCCACGGCGATGCGAAATTGGGCTAAACAACATTTGGGCTTAGAACTGTCATAGCTGATGCTATGACACGAGAGCCCCGCGGTACACCTATGATCAAAAATAGGTTAAGCCAAATACGTGCGTCCACACGGTTTCGACTGAATGGTCGTACAAATTAAGCGGGTTATAGAATTGGGACCCCCCGTCTATAAAAGAGCCAAATGTTCGCGACGCCAGTGGAGTCACAAAAAACACCTTGCCAAATTGGTAGGGTGTTTTCTGATTGTTTTCTTCTACACTTTTTAGTAAAATATAGATGTTATGAATTTTGATAATAGTCCACGTTTACCTGAAGATGTGATGATTCCTTCAAGTTCAGGTGATCGTTCAAAAACAATTATCGAAAGACAAGGTGATCTTTTAGAAAGATCTCTTTTGGATTCGATTGCACAAAAAGATGAAGAGGCGGTGGTAACGTTTCTCGAAAACTCAGGAAAAATCAAAATCCTCAAAGAAAAATTATCTATTTATGAGCTTTCTGAATTACTTGGACGTCTTATTGATACGTTTGGAATCGGGTCCAATTCAGTGATTGAATACATTTTTAAGCTAAGTCCTCATCAGGAATCTGTTGCCCTATTACTCCTTGATGCTGATTATCCAGCTACAACTCTCGGTCGTTTGCTAGATAAATTTGAGAACCTCAGCATGGCTTTTGCAGATCGTTGTTTAAAACAAGGAATTGGTATTGATACTTTGTTTGATTCAATCAAAAACTTTCGCGTTGAAGATCAACCTGAACTCATAAAAAAGGTTATTGAAAGTGAAATGTCAGATGATCCTGATGAGGTTGCTACTCCGCCTTTTTATTCTACTTCATCAAGGATTGATTCTCTCATGCCTTTCACTCCTGAAATAGCTGAAACCCTATTAGACACACCTTATCAATACTGTATTACAAAACATTTAGAAGAATTAAAAGATCATGTTGATGAAGATTTTCTTCTTCATTTGGCAAAAGGCGGTTGTAGTGAACATCTTTTGGTTTATTTGATCCATCATCCTGAGTTTGATCATGACCTCATTATTCGTACTGGACTTGCGAGCAAATGTACTCACATTAATGATATTCACTTTCTTGCATATCGTCTCACAGAACTCCAGGTCTCAAGCCCTGAGATTGCCTCTTTTCTCATACGATTTGGTGCCGGTGATGCTGTACTCTTACAGAGGAAGAAGTTTTCTGCACTCTCGGAACATGATCTCATTTTTACACTCTTGGAACGAGATACCTATTATTACAAGAAAATTTTTCAATTCTTTTCTCAATTTTCTGAAGCGACAAAAAAGGAAATTCTTGCTTACTACCTTTGCCCTAAGCACTATCAACATCTTCTTGAATCAATAAAATTTATTGACGCTTCTTTTCATCCAATGATTGCTGAAGCCATGATTGGGATAGATACTCCTTCACTGATCTCACACATTGAACAGTTTATCGGTGTCAATAAAAAAGATATTCTTGAAAAAATACTTGCTGGAAAAAATTATTCTTCTATCATTGATGTTCTTGATCTCTTTCCTTCCCTAGATCAAAACGCCCTTGCCCATCGGCTTATTGATGATGGAAAAGATAAAATCCTTGTTGACCAATTGGGAAAATTCCGGGGGCTTGAGCTTGCTATTGCCACGCAACTTTTGACAAGCTCTGAAAGAGCTACACTACTCGCAGAAAAACCATTAGCTCAAATCTTTGGTTCCGAGGCTTCCGCAATCATCGCAGAATATATCAGAGATAAGTATCCTAGCTTGCTCCGTTATGGTGATACGACTCCCTCTCTTTTACGCCACTGTCACGAACTACCTGCTGCTTTTGGTCTTTTCTTGATTGAAAAAAATTCATATATAGCAATTCTTCGTGATTCTTTAATTAATTTCCGTAGAGAAGACCACGAAGCGATTGCTCAAGCATTGCTTGAGACAAATGGTTCCTCCTCTCCATTCAGTCATCTTGATCAATTGGAACTCGGTTCTGAAACAACGGCACAATCTCTCAAACAGGAAACAAATCCCTTTACACTTCTCCACAAGGTAGCAGGTGTTATCGATCGATTAGCAGAAGCAGATAAACAGGCTCTGCACGATCACATTGCTGAAAATACAATGCTTCGAGAAGGGATTGATTTTATTGTTTTAAATCAAGCAATCATGGATTTTCGTCAATTTGACAGGTTACATGCTTCCTTAGAACTATTTGGAAATTTCCCTCCTTTTTCTGAACAGGAAGGAGAAAAAATGTTAGAAGAACTTTCTCAACTGGGATTTAGTTATCAAGCAAGTCATCTGATCGCGTGCATGGAACTTGTGGGTTATTCCGTTCCCCAGGAAAAAAAGAAACAGATTGAGATGCGAGCTGTTGAAGAAAAACAACGTCGCAAAGAGAGAGAGCCACAAAGAACAGTTCCTTCTCAACCCGTAAATGCAAATGACCAACTCATTCTTTTTTACGTGAATACTTACATTGAAGCACATACTCCTCCTCAACAAATGATCGACAAAATGTACACGGAACTAGGTATCGATCTTCCTTTTCGCATTCGCGTAGAAGTCTCTGATGATCGTCACACGGCAAATCGTGAACACCAAAAGCTCTTTGAGTGGTTGCGTTGCTACTGTGTCTATGCCGTTGCTTCTGAATTAAAACATCAACATGATGTTCTGAACCTTGGACAACAATCATTCGATCATAAACGACCTTTCGGATCGATCCAGACCGGTCCCTATCGCTACGTTTTACTTCCAAGAATTGCTCTTGCACAAGATGTTGAAGATCGACCTTCTTTTAATCAAGATGATGAACATTATATTGATCACTTCCTTACATTTGCCACAGAAGAAGAAATCAAGGAATATCTTTTCCGTGCTCGTCAGCGTTTTGCTGATGAGGGATGGAGTCATTTTTACGGAGGGGAAGCGTGGGAACAAATCGCAAGATCAACACTCAGAACATGGCAACAATCTGATTGGCCGCGAGATGTCTTAATCGATCATATTTTTGATCTTGAGCACAATACAGGAATGATTTTTGATAAACGTCCAGATCGTGTACAAGCAAAAAACAATTCCATGAAAGCCTTTCAAGATTTCAAAGCCCGTGAGCATTCTCTGGAAGAATGGATCGAACAAGTCAAAGATTCGACAGAAAGTACGAAGTTGGCAGATCGTCTTGTGGAAAGATTAAGATCGTTTCATCGTAGAGAACAAAAAATAAATGAAACACAAAAAAGATATGTCGACTTTCTTTCCACAATTGGAAGCAAAAAAACATAAATGTCTTGTCTATTCAGCAATGTGTTTTCTTATTTCCTGAAAGGAGAGTAAAAAAACTGACCTACAGAGGTCAGTCGTCAATACATTCTGCGAAAGGAACTTGCAAAATAAGGGCTTCTCTTTGCATGATCACTTCCAAAAGCTGATGGGCCAACAAGGGATCACACGTAAATCCTGTGGAGCAGAATGTTCTAAGCATAGAGTTTCGTTACTCGAAACAGGAAGAACTTCTTGTCTGAAACTCCTCGTAGAAGTGCACGGAAGCCTTTGAGCTTGGCATTGAAC
>Ga0209319_1001493_pt1 | contig 18700 bp, 14 predicted proteins | sample RifGroE2_FD_184000 | JGI IMG/M metagenome (GOLD analysis project Ga0209319, IMG submission 184000) | Groundwater microbial communities from Rifle, Colorado - Groundwater E2 (SPAdes) (version 2) | ecosystem: Environmental > Aquatic > Deep subsurface > Groundwater | place: Rifle, Colorado, United...
TTCGGATATGGAATTTAAGAAAATAAAGCTTATTCAAAAAAAGTTTCATGGGGAATGGAATTATATGATTAAACCAAGGAAAAATTAGATAAGTTGTTTTTTCTCGGAGCCTTACGGCCAGTACGGGCTTTTCTTTTTTTAACAGAAAAAGTACCAAAACCAATAAAAGCAACCTTATTACCTTTTGAAAGCGATTTGGTGATACTGCCCAAGGTTGTAGATAGCATTTGTTCGGCTATAGATTTAGAAACATTGCATTTAGTTACGATTTCTTTAATAAGTTCAGCTTTTGTCATATTTTACTCCTGAATTTAATTAAATCAGTGATTATTGTGAATATTTATTTCTTTTTAGTAGGTTTGCTTTTATAAACACATTTTTCCGCCATTTTTTGAATTGGTTTAGTTATAAACTTTTTTTCAGCTTTTTTGATGCTGGCTTTAACAGCAGAAGTTTTTTTATTAACTTTTTTAATTGCTTCTTTAGAGGCAATCTTCTTTGCTTCTTGTAAATCTTTAGCTAAACGACCTAGTTGAGCTTTTAGGATAGTAAAATCTTTTTCTAATTTCTGGATAATTGAAATTGGCTTTTTAGTTGGCATATTGTTCCTCATTGGATTTTGATTATTGGACTTGCTGATTATAACAAGTTTTAAGCTAAGTCTCTAACCTTTTTCTTATATCAAATGCAGTAAAAGGAGTCGCTAATCTTTATAAACGCTATGGCGTTTCCATTCGGCATAACTATAAAGATTAGCGACTGTTTTTTAATACCGCAAGCGGGCTCTTCAACGTCCTGTTTCATCGTATGTAACCATTCTATTAGTTATCTCCAAGTTCTAATAATGGTCATCATCACCTTTGCCCACTTTAGCACGGCTCGAAAAATTGCAAGGGCTTCGCAAGTGCTCCTTCATTTTTTTTCTTAGCGGGTTTTTAGATGTTTGGTATCGCTAATAAAAAAAATGACTCCGCACCCTTGCAATTTTTCTTATCCGCCGTGCCTCCATGGGCGACGGTGATTTCGACCGTAGATTCTATTAATTAATTTTTTCGGAGGTATTTATATGAATAATTTTAACCCTAGAATTTATGTTGCTTGCCTTGCTTCTTACAATAATGGGATATTACATGGAAAATGGTTAGATGCTGATCAATCTGTAGATGATATTAATAATGAAATTCAAGTTATGTTAAAAGAAAGTCCAATGCCTAACGCTGAGGAATTTGCACTTCATGATTATGAAGATTTTGGTGATATTAAATTAGATGAATATGAAAGTATTGAGACTATAGTAGCTATTGTAAATTTCATAAAGGAACATGAAGAAGCTGGTATGGCAATCTTGGAATATAATGGTTGTGATTTAGATGAAGCTAAAAATTATATGGAAGAATATTGTGGGGTTTTTAATAGCGAAGAAGACTTTGCTCGTGAATTAATGAACGACTGTTATGAAATTCCAGACTACCTTATTTGTTATATTGACTATGAAGCTTTTGCACGGGATTTATTTTGTAGTGATTACTTTTCTATTGAGAAAGGTTATAAGCTTCATGTCTTTAGACATATCTAAAAAGTACCCAGTCGGTCATAAGATCGGCTGGGTATTTTTTTGTTACTTTGGGTTGGTTTCTAACTTTTTCTAGTCGTTGTCTTTATATCTTTGGATCAATTAAAGTTAAATAAAAAATAAAATTTTTTTGAATAAATTATTTTGAGATTACCTAAAAAATTTTTAAAAACTACCTCGTAAAATTGAATATTTTCTTTAAGGTTAGTGGGTAAATAGTTAGGCTTGATTGTAGATTGGTTGTTGATTTTTTTTAGATGGAGCAGCACACCCCACGTCACTGGTGACTATTATGTAACACCTTGATTTATATAATTAAAATATTAGAAAACTTTAGAGAAAAACTCATAAAAAGAAAACAAGGTACTGTAACGGTACTATACGTTAAAAGTACGGTACTTATGGTTTTTTAGAAAAACGGATGAAATGCTTATTAAAAAATCTCTTTAAAATCAATGGGTAATAAGGTGGGCACTGTACCGTATACATTACGGTAAGGTAGTGTATAATGTACCATACGGTAAAGCCTACTGTACTATCTTTAAAAGGCGACTTTAAATAATTTTGGAGTTTTTTATGGCACAAATTAGCACTTCTCTACCCAAAGAAATGATTGTCGAGCTGCAAAATATTGCTAACTCATCTGACAAATCTTTCTCCAATGTTGTAAAACTTATGATTGAATATGGACTAGAAGTTCATAAAAAATTACAAGGTGACGAAGGCAAAAAGAAGGAAGATCTTGAAGCTAAAACTACCGAATATATCATTAGGATTTTTGGTATAACTTCGGAAGTTTTACGTTGTGTTTATGACCAAGAAAAGTCAAAACACAAAGAAGAAAATGCTGAAAAAGTCTTGCTTAAAATTGAAAAAATGGCTCAAAATTTTCTTAGCAGCGAACAATAATTTAGTAAATTTCCCGCTCGGTTTTAGCAAGATTTCTTTCAATATTGGGAGCGCTTTTCGTTTTATTTTGCTCAACCTTTGGCACTTGGGCTTGATGTTTTTGGTGAATATTAGTAGCAATTTTGGGAATAATTTCACCGTTATTTTGATTGGTTGCTTTAACATTTTTAGCAACATTATTGATAGACTTTTGCGTAAGATTTTTATTAAAATCCGTATAGGAAACCGCCTTTTCTAACATGGATTTAGTCATGGAACTATCAAAATTAGCTGGGTTGCCAACATGATTTTTACCATTATGTGCTTGGTTTTGCATGGCAATATAGACATCTTTACCAGCAGAAATTAACTTTTGCGCAGCTGCATGCACAGTGTTATCCATACTACTCTTGAGGCAAAGGATAACTTTTTGACCAAGGTTTTCGGTCTCGATTTTGATCAAATTTTCCCGTTTTAGTACTGCTAAAACATCGTCTTTTTTCATTAAATCTTTGATTGCCAAACCTGCTTTCATACCCTCAACGAGAAAAGTTTTTTTATCTTTTTCCTCGCCCTTTTGCAAAGAAACTGTAGTCTTTTCAGCCGAAACATTGATACGGTTTTTTGTATTTTCTATGGGCTTTTTGGCTAAATGACCATCTTTTTTAAGCTTCCCAACCACCTCTAAAGCGGCGTATTTATCACCAGCATTGCCAATAATTTTCGCTAAAAGATCGTCTTTATTGTTCGTATAAATCGTTAAATGTTCAACAGCGCGGCTGGCTCCAATATAAAAACTCCTTTGGTTCGCCAGGTTCTTTCGGTAACTAACTTCGTAATCAATGGCATAAGTTTTAGATGCTCCTTGCACGCCATAACCGGTAACGGTATGAGCATAATCCCAATGGGCATCTTGCAAATTTTCAGGACTTAAAGTTAGCTTTGCCTGAGTCTTTTGCTGCTCAAGGATGATCGATTCCTTAGCGATATTTTTAACTTTATATTCGAAATTGGCATAACGTTCGCGCTCTTTATCGGACTTGGTAAGCCTGATACTATCCCCAATCGCCAACTCACTTTTTACTTGTTCATGCAACTCCAGATTCCCCTTAGCAGTAGACTTTTCTGGATAAAAATACTTGGTTTTTCCGTCAATATCCTGCAATAAAATGCTTTTCGTTTTCGCATCATTTTGTACGACGGTATGATAGTTTTTACCCAGTTTGACGACATCACCAACGTTATAAAATGAGGTTACTTTATGTTCAGCGTTGGTCAATCCTTTAGAGATTAAACGATTAAATTGGCTGCCTTCCTGTCTGATTTCACCTTGTGCCTTTAAGCCATCACGGATCAAATTATTGATGATTTTGCGATCAGCATTAGCATGGACAATTACGGCAGTTTTGGCACGAGTTTCTGGCGTTCTTGATAAATAATCTTCCACTAAACGTGCTTCTAATGTCGTTTGCTCTTCGGTATTGGTGCGTTTTGGTTGGTTATTATCTATCGCGATGATTGAGGTTTTTTGCTGATCAAAAAATGAATTAGTACTGTCTCTAGCGATGTATTGCTTAGGGTCAAGGCTCTCAATGTTAGCAAAGGCTTTGCCGTATTTACCTTGAATAACATTCTCGACCGACTCCTTTAAAATCGGATTTTTCTGGCGCACAATTTCCTTCAAGTATGCCGTTTGCAATATATTGGCGCGTTGCGCTACTTCATAAGGCTTACCAGCTTCGATGGAAATATGCTGGGCAATGTCGCCACTCAACACTACTTTAGCTTGGCTTTTAGTAGCTAGATCTAAAAAGGCAGCAAAATCTTGGTTCGAAACCATCGATGCCTCATCCAAAATCAGTAATTTATTGTCTAGCTTCTCCGGGTTTTGAGTTTTTTCTAACAAAAAACTTTTTAAAGTTTGGGCTTGAATGCCTTTCTCGTTAAGTTCTTTGACGGCGCGATGGGTTGGAGCTAACCCAAGAATTTCGGTATTTTCCAACATGTTTTGCACTTGCGAAAACATAGTGGTTTTGCCAGTGCCAGCATACCCTTGCACCATGATAAATTGATCTTTGGAGGTGGTAATTAAATGACAGGCATTCTTTTGATCTTGCGTTAATTTACTGTTTTCTAATACTTGATTAGCCGTTTTCTCATCTAAAAATGCTGGCAATTTATTACGACTAACGCTTAAATCGGTAAGGATTTTTTGTTCTAAATCAAGCGCCTCCTTAGTCGTCCAGCGCGTGCCATCGGCAAAATACTGCCCCATCACTAGTTCACCGGATTTTTGTTTATTGGCAATCGTATCTGCTACACGCTCGTGAAGATTGACTAAATCTTCAGATTGATTTTGTTCGTTAAGCGCATAAACCAAGCTTTCCGTGACCAAAGCATCATGCTTAAAACCTGCATGCCGTGAGGAAATCTTATCTAAAGCAAAATCAACTGCTTTTTCTGCTAATGTTGCCTGGTTCTTCGCTGCTAAAACACCCAAAGCTTTCTCAATATCGCTTTTTATCTCTGTAGCTGTCTTGCCACTTGTCATGCGATCGATCTGACTGGCTGCAAATACCGTTTCGGCAGCCGTTTGTTTTATTACATTATCACCAAAACGTTTTTGCGCACTTGCTGCATCATTGGTGAAAATTGTCACCGTCTTTTTGGCGCGCGTTTGCAAACTTTCTAGCGTATTTTTGTCCAAAGTATATGCCTTCGCATCAATTAATACGTGGTCTAATGGCTTTTTCGCGGATTTATTTAAAGTAGTTGCATAGTTGTAATCGAAATGTGCATTTTCCACTTCTTTAATAGAAAATTTATGGTTCTTTTTACCATCCAAAAGCTCTAAAGATTTACTATCGATTTTTCCAACCGTAAATTGCGATCCGTTTTTCAGATCCAAATTTGGCATTGAAAAAGTAGCTGTAATTTTATCCCCTGCTACAAGCTTCAAAGTTTCTGGTTGAAATACCGTAAAATTATCGCTAGTTTTTGGATTCCAAAGCTGCTGTTTGCTACCATTGTGCAAAATTACTAAATTACGTTGTTTATCGATATCCGTGACCTTCCAATCAGCAGGCGTGCTGTTTTTATAAATCCGCACCACCATATCCTTTTGATATTTCGCTGCTAACGTACTTTCGGTTCTGGAAAGTGCAACTGGATTTAGAACGGTAATTGGTTGCTCAATGCGGCTCAGCTTGCCTTGATGTTTTAATTCTTCCCGTATTGCTAGGTTGGTTGATTTTAATTGCGCCTTGGAGCTTGCTAAAACTAGCGTATTAGTGCGTTCCTGATCTGATTTAGCCGCGTAAGTTCGTGCCAATAACTGCAAGCGTGCTTTATCTTCCTTTACCTGTTTTAATTCGGGAATATAATTTACTAATTTGGGTGGGGAATTAACTTTATGTTGTGCAATCCCAGCTTCTTTGAGTGTTTCGATTGGATTACCTGCCCCTACCCCTTGCTTTCCCTTGCTGTCATTAAAAAAGATCACCTTGGCATTGGATTTTTCAGTTAATTCTAGTAAGTTTTTTAAGTCTTGATTGCCCAGCATCTCTGCGCTATTTACTAAAACCACATCCTTATCTTTGCGAAATCCCATAAATGGCGTTGCTAAAGTTTCCTTATATTCATTATTAAACTTGGCAACACTTACGCCAACTTCGGGTTTACCTTGGGCAACTAACCACTGCCAAAGCGAATTTGGATGACGCTGAATGTCTTGGTTGACTTCATGCGTCATAGCAAGGTTTGGGGATAAAATGCGTACAGTTTTACCGGAAGCTTCCGCCAAACTAAATAGACTTTTAATCAATTCCTTTCCATCCATGTTGCCATGTTCTACTAAACCGCAACGATCTTTGGATTCTAAAATTTCTACAGCGGTTTTAGAAAATTGCTTAGCTTCTACCGTATCCAAAGCTTGAGTCTTAATTTTTAAAGAAGCCGCATTTTTGCCATTTTCAACTAAATGCAAAATTGCTTTTTCGGTTTCCAACAATTCTTTGGTAACAAAAGTAGACTGATTTTTATCTAAAGCGATCAAGCTTTGGTTTTGTATGGCTTTATCCAAAGCTTGCGAAATATCCGCATGGGTATTGGTGCCAATCGCAAACTCAAGAGATTTTTCGGCGAGTTTGTTGTAATCAAGTTTGAGGTTAAATTGCGATAAATGCCCAATTGCATCTTGCACAGCAACCTTAGCGTTTTGCTTGATTTCTTCTGGGGTAATAGACGATTGTCCTAAGTTCTGTCCTAAGTTTCTTTGCCTTACTTTTTCAATACATGCTTGAGAAGAAAACCCAACGCTGCTGAGCTCTTGTCGCCAAACTTTTTTAATTTCCTCTAAATTGAGGTTAGGATCTTTTTCGTCTCTCGTATCTAAGGTAATAATATCGTTGGCTTTTAAAGATTGATAGCCCAATTTATCAATTTTTACTTCAATCTCTTTGCGGCGCTTTGACATAATATCACGTGCTTCTTTAGGTACATCTTTAATTTCCCAAAGCCCGTGCTTGCCAACGTTTTCAATTTCATAACCTAAACCTTTTACAGTACTTGCTAAAAAAGATTTATATAAAACGCCATAATAAATCTGATTGTTGTAAATGCGTTCGGCAAAACCGTTTACTACATCGGATTTGGTTTTACTAGAAGCCAAAGCACGCCACTTTCCATCTTCCCTTTCGGTAGCATTCATCACTAAACAATGGGTATGTAATTGTAAATCTTGTTTACGTGAAGTGGTATGTCCTATCAGCGCTACAGCAAGATTTTCGGTATTTTCAAAACTTATAATCTCATTTTGTGAGATTTTAGCTTGAGCACAGTCTTTTTCGATAAACTTTAAAGTATCTTTGACTGCCTTGACATGCGCTTCATACAAACGATCATCGCCGCCATCCAAAGCTAAAATAGAAATCGATTTTGGTGCAGAAAAACAAAGATCAAAGCCAGCGCGATGATTAATCGTACCATCTTTTTGCAAACCAATAACGTTGCCGTTTGGCAACTTACCTTCCAGTAAGTTTTGTAAAGAATCTTGCTCAATTTTACCGTTTAAGTTTAAGCGTTTCGCTCCTTCACCCCACCACTGTGAGGCTTCTTTGGCATCTTTTTCAGAAAGATAATAGTTATCTTCTTTGCCAAAATATTTTGCGGCTCCTTCTGCGCTACGAATGGGACTCACAGTAAACATCTGTTAACCTCAAAAAGCTGCAGTTTTAGTATTTTAATACTAAAAAAATTTTACATATCTAACGTTTTATCGCTGTTTTTGGGTATTACTGGCAAGGGTGGCATTAAGCTATTATCGCTTTGTGTTTTTTGCTGTGTTTCCTGTTGCGTTTCTTGCGGCTTAACTTTCTGTACCTTAGCTTTTAATGCCTTCCCTTCCGCCTGCTGCACCCCTTCTTCAATTTCTGGATTTAGTTTTAAATTACGTTTTAAAAAGCCCACTTCTTTTCTTTTGCGCATTTCAAGTTGTAATTCCAAAAGCGTAACTGGATATTGAGCTGGTAACCTTAGATAACATTGCATATCCGGCAATTCCATAATTTGCGGATAGACCACGATGGGTTTCGTCATTTGCTGGGCACCAATCGAAACGCCATCACGAATGGTATTGGCGCCATAGGAATAGTTTTCGCGCATATCTTCAACTTCCTGCTCCCCTAGTTCTTGGGAAACTAGTTTGGCTAAATCGGCACTGGGGCTTCTGAAAAAAAACCGAGTATTTAAAAGATCAAAGATTTCGCGCGCAGCATTTCTGCCATAGACTTTTTCTAATTGCGCATAGCTTTGCATGCCTAACACAAAGCAACCACCGAATTTACGCGCTTCAGCAATAGTTTCTGAAAGTTGAGGTAATTTATGTAAGCTTGGCAATTCATCACATATAAACCAAATCCTTCGCTCGCGATTTTCCGGCAGACTCAGCATAGTGATCGATGCCATGGCAAACCACATGGAGAGTAATGGTCTTAAGGAAGCGTGCTGTTCCGTATTGGAAGACAAAAACAACCAGCCTTTATCCTCTTCGTTATGAATCCAGTCACGGATGGAGAATTTAGGTTTTTCACTTTGCTCTAAGCCTTCTAAAAACCGTAAAGACTTTAAATACGTGGTAATCACTGAACGAATCGAAATAGCAGTTTTTTCGATTTTATCGCTGGCTAAGGTTGCTGCTTCCGTGCCAGCGAGGTATTTTTCTAATTCTTTTAACTCTGAAGTTAAAATCAGTTTTAACAATTTATCCAAACTGCGATCTTTATCATCCTGCATAGTAAAAGCTGCACTGCCGAAAATGGTCCGCGCAGCATTGACCCAAAACGGATCAGTTTCGCCGTGCATCGGAATCAGACTTTCTGCCATGTTTTCAAAATCTGGTGCTTCTAAAGCTTCCTGCCATAAATCCCAATTTTCACATCTTACATCAAAAGGATTGAGGATTTTGTCGATACCCGCTTGATAAAAGCAAGTGGTGTAAGTGCAGCCTTTGTCATAGAGTATGACTTTATCTCCGCGTTTACGTAAAGCATCTAAAAACTTCATGATGAGCTGGGTTTTACCGCTACCTGTTGTGCCATGCGATAAAATATGTTGCGTTTCCGTGCCGCGAATCAGCGGCATATTATCGATGAAAATATCTGAAGCTAAACCATCCTTTTTAATCATTCTAGCCACGTTCTCAGCGCTATCCAAAATAGAACCTCGCACATAGTGATTGGCGGTTTGTTTTTCACCCTGCCCCGTTAGCCATTTCACAAACCAGGCAGTAATAAAAAAACTTAAAAAAGCTGCGATAACTCCAGCAGCTATCAAATAATTGATAATCGCATAAGCATTTTCTACTAAACGCCATTCCCCTAAAAAAGTCTTCGGAGTTTCTAAATAGATTTCGCCATGATAAAGCACGGCAAAGGGTTTGGTGGCATGTCCAAGTAATTCCCAAACTGGGCTAATTTGCGAATAACACCAATAATAGGCGGATAGGAAAATCTCATGCGGCGTGATAGCCCAAGCAATAGCAATAGTTAGTATTATCAAGGAAAGTAAATAAACTTTTACTACTATCTTATTGATCTGAAACAGCATTCTTAAATTGTGGAAAGTGATCTGTCCACCACGAGTAAACTGTTTAGTTTTGTTATTTTGTTGCATGAATTATTTTTTCATTTTTGTTTTAGCTCCATCATTAGTTAATAAAATTAGGCTACGGAATTCTGCTCCAACATTTGTACCACAAACCTCGATTGCAAATTACGCCCCGATTTTCGGAGCGTAATTTTGCAGGGTAATTTTGTTAGTAAACTAAAAGATTCCAGCAATTGATCCAGCCAAACCTGATTCCAGCATTGGTAAAGCGTCATTAAAATCCAGATTTACCTTTTCTGCACTTGAAAGAATACGAGTTTGATAACGCATCCAACCGGCTTGAGAAGAAGAAGTTTGTCTGCTGACCGAGCTTGTTCCCTGTTGTAAAGTAGATTCATCGGTTTGTTGGATCTTGGCACCCTTCCCTGCTCTTTCGGAAATCTGCAAATCCGTCATCGCCGTATAAGTTACGTCTTTAATTGCCGCGTTCGCCACTGTATCTATTACCCCTCCTAGCAAACCGCCAGCAAGTATGGAACTACCCCTGCCATTACCCAATAATGCTCCAGCTGTACCACCAGAAAGTACAGCGCTGAGACTACTGCCATAACCACCGGCAAAAGCTCTTTCAGCCGCGGATGGGTCGGTTTTTCCTACCTGCAATATGTTTGCTTGCAGTAAATAGTGGGCATTGTTTAGACTATTAACAATTTGGTAGCCTTTGTTTTCCAAATCTCTTTTCAGTTCTTCGTTAATGGCAAAGTTTTGTTTATCAGAAGTGTTTTTTACCTGCACATAAACGGTCTTTTTGGAATCTTCAACTGGATTCAAAAAAACGGTATTACTCATCTTGGTTTGGACATCTAGATTACGCTTGCTAATTGCCATCTGGGTTGCAGCACAACCAGAAAGCAATATTGCGCTTAAAAGAAGAACGGACAGTTGTTTGAGAGACATAATTTCCTCGCATAAGTTTAGCTCCATCGGTTAGGGTTAAACTGCGACGTAATGCTCCAACATTTCCGCATTATTTTACATCTTAGAATCAATAAGAAAATTAAGATGAAATTTTTTAAAAAAAAGTAAAAAATTATTTGTTATTAGAACGATAGCCAGTATAGCTTGGACTAGTATAATTAGATCCAATAGGATTACCAGCTACATCTCTACCAGAAGATCTTAATGGTAATCCAGAGGCTGGATTAATCCCACGATAACCACCAGCATTGCGATGAGAACAAGTACTTTCCTGAAAACCGGTTTTATGTTTGCCTGTACAGTAATCTGGTGATTTAATTTTCTTATGCTTACATGTATAAAATTTTTCTTCTGCCTCCTCATTCTCATACTTCACTTGTAGCTTTTTGGCAAATTTATAAAAACCAAACATGAATCCAGCACAAATACCTAAAAACATGATAAAACCTTCAATAGCATTCCAGTCTTCCTCACTTAATTTCGTGTTCGTTATTTCTTGTTTAGAAGATGGTTGCTCAATTTTTTGATAGGTTGTTGAATCATTACGCGTCAAATAATCAGCAGGAAGATTGATAAGTGCACTATCATCTGATTTAGCAAAACAACAAGTAGTTATCATTATTAAAAAAATAAATAAATAATGCTTCATACAGTATCTCTAATATAATTATTTTTCTTTTTTCTCAACAAATTTAGGCTTAATACTACGATCTTCCCAAAATTTAAAATCGCCAAATGAAGACAGATCGGCTTTTTTGTTTCCTTCTTTGATATCATCATTAATTCCAATTTTAGCTTGGTTAAATGCATCTTCATTTTTTGAAAAACTATTTTGTAGTTCTTTTTTTCCATCTTGCCGCCCTGAATTTACTTCTTGTTTAGTATTTTCTATGACATGATTATTGAAATCAGTGCCCTCTTTATGTCCTTGCTGCTTAATATCATCTGCGACTTTATTATAAGCTTCATTATACTCTTTTTGTAGTAGTTTTCCATTATCTTTTGTCGCAGCGGCTGCGCTTTCTCTTTGGTATATTTCTGATGGTTGAATACGATTCGCCTGTTGTTGGTACATAGCATCAATTTTACCTCTCATCTCAGGAGAATTTATATATTGTTCAGCTAATTGTTCTCTTTGTGACGCAATTTGAGGATCATTCGTGTTACTTAAAATAGCAGTAGAGTTTCCTGGTATTGTTTTTTGCACATATTCAGCAAATCCTTGGTTTGAATCCTCATCAATTTGTGCCGAACGTTGGGATGTGAAATTAGCTAAATCACTCAATCTTTCCGATTTATTTAAGTTAGCAGAAAATCCTTCTGCATGATTTTTAGTTTCTCTTAAATCAGCAGCCAATTGGGTTAATTCTGAATTATTAAGTGAATGCCCTATATCCGCATGTTTACTGCTACTATAATTTTGGATTGCGCTCCAATCATTACTGAAATTTTTCAGATCTTCATTGGAAACATTGATATTTATACCTGTATCACGAGCCACTGATTCTTCATTACTTCTGCTATGTTCAGTTCCAACCCCAACATTTAAGCTTCCTCCAGCTCCAAAAATGCCTTTGCCTCCTGTTGGTGTGTGTAAACTGGCTTCTCCACTTAAGCCTAAATTTTCAGATATAGAGGTTAAACCTTTAAAAGCCTCATTATAAGTAATACCGTTATGTCTTGCTACATTTTCTACTGTACCATGCATTCTAGAGGCATGCTGCTCTACAGAATTTGTATTACCTGTTGCATAATTTTCACCATACCCCTGCTGAGAACTAGAAGAGGAAGCAAACTGCTCTAAATGCGAAGCTGCATTTGCGACTGAATGATCATACGAAACATGTTCTTGTCTAGCTGCAGCTTCGGAAGATTCAGCTTGCTTGGAATAAGAGGCGCTCATCATCTCCCCTGCTTTAACACTCGTTGCTAAATGGGAAATCGCCGGGGAAACGTTCCAAACATCAGCTCCACTTGCTGTATGGGTTACAGAACCACCGTTGGGTAATTGTTCAGTAGCCATACCATGCATAAAGGTGGAGTTGGTATCAAATTTATTGGCATTAACATTATTGTAACTTGCATTACCTAGGGAAAGATTACCGGTTGCAACTTCAGACGCTGCCGCTCCTGCAGTTGAATGAATCATACCGCCTATGTATTGCGCAGCGCTGCTAAATGCTGAATCCATCCCCTTTACTATGCCAATGGCAATAAATGGTACACAAGTCATTAAGTAACCCGCCATATTGGCAACATCGGAATGCTCAAGAGCAAGCTGATTGCTGTTACTTAAGGTAAAGCCTGTTCCTGCTAACCCTTGGGTTTTATCATGAATATAAAATGTTACCGCCAAGTTCAAAAATGAAAACAACATCGGCCATGATTCAATCCAAAGTAGGGAGTAAAAATAACTTTTAAATACTTTATAGCCAAAACCCGGCTGAACGGTAATCAGCATTACAATTGGGAAAAGACATAGCAATAAAAGCAAAAGATCGGTTTGCATAATTGGCAATACGTAAGTTATGGTTTTTCTGGATGTTGCCCAAGTCATGCGCATCTTTTGCATGGTCTCACTTTCGCTTAAATTCAACATGGCAGCTGTGGCACCAGATTCTGACGTGTAATCTAAAACCCCATCACGAATCCCATTGATCATGACATTTTGCAACATCATTTGGGATGCGGTTTGCGAAAGATCTATATAATATTTACCAGCCGATTCAAGCACTGTCTGTAATTCATTAGCAGCCTGAGTTTGATCTTTATGACCAAAAAGACGAATCCCAAAAAAAGTCCAAGCGTTTTTCTTTATGTCGTTATCGATTTCAGTCTTTAACGTGGTAATTGCCTCTTTACAAGTTTTAAAACTGCCATCTCTAAAAATCATACCGCGTATAGGGCTAGGATTGGCGCTGACTAATGACCATAAGTCTGTGCTATCAACAAGATTCTTCATGGAGTATTTTTTATTAATTAACATATCGCCAACTACGCAATTTTTTACATATTGACTAAAATCAGCTCTTACCTCCGGATCAATAATATGAAATCCTGTCGATAAACTAAAAACTCTTGAGCCAAATAACATACCCGTTTTGCTATAAGTGGCGTCGTCAGGCATATGAAAAGCCTCCTCAACTGCCTTTTCTAATCCATAAGCTACCGAGGTAATAAAACTTGCCGGAAAAGCCAACCCATAAGCAACGTTATCTACTGTATAAACCGCTCCTGGATTACTGCTATCAAATATTTCAACACTGGTTTTTGGTCCTAAAAAAATCACTGTAACCACAAAATATAAACTAAACCATTTGGCAAAAACTGTCACGTCACGGGTTTTAATGTAACTAACCGCAATTCCTAAAACAGCAAATAAAACCGAAAGCCGAAAAGCGGTTTTAAAGGTGGATTCTCCTATCAACGTAACAAGAGCATTAAAAGCTTCCCGAAATAAATCTCCATTTGCAACAACGTGAATTTCCATCATGATCCATCTCCTTTGAAGTTTAGATTTTCCTTCATTTGATCAGACATTTTGGCTGTGGCTTCTTGTTCCAAAGTGCGTGCATTTTGCACCAAAGACATTACATCCTGAATGTCCTGATGCGATGAGGTTTTAATATTCTCCACATCAGCTAAGGCTTTTTGAATTTGATCTTTAAGCTGTTGCTGCACCTCCGGAGTATAATCAGATGCTCCTGTAACACTTTGCCCAACAATTTGTAAAATCTCAAACATGTATTGCTTCAACAGATCTTTAGCAACAACATCAGAATAATTAGCCAAATCCAGAGCCTGCGCTCCTGCTCCCAGAGAAAGACTTACGGTGATCATTTTTAAAACTGGAATAGTGATAGAATTTAAAAATCCTTTTTGGATATTGGTAATTGGCGCATCATTTTGTACATTGTCCACTAATTCATTAATGATTTTTACTACACGTTGGTTTAAACCATCTTCTTTTCTAATCGTTATCTCACTTAAATGTGGCTTTAAGCATTTTTCCACCTCATCACAAACGTAGATTTGTGCCGATCCACCTGTAAGTATCGCCTTAATAACATCACGGTTATTGGTGAGCGGATAATAAACTGTGGAACTGCCCTTATCATCAAAGGTAACTGTTCCGGATAAAGACATAAAAAATTCAGCAAGCTCATGATCTCCGGTTAAAAATCCATTTTTCAAAATCGCATCCCAAACCAGGTTTTTATTTACCGTGACTTTATCTTTATAATTTGGATCTTTAGACGCTTCGTTGATTTTGTCCGGAAAAGCTGTACCACTACTACACTCCTGTCTTGCTGCTGCCCAATCCGAAAACTCATTATGTTGACTCCCAACGTCCTGACAGATTTGCTGTTGACTGGCGCGGTTTTTCGGCCAAAGTCCCCCAACTAAATCTTCAGCCATTTCACATGAATTAACATTAGCATCATTGATTTTTTGAGCAATTTGTTGCAAATATTGCATCGCATGAGCAATTTCCGGCACCTCCGTTTCTAAAGCTAAATTTAAAGCATAACCTGCAGCGTTACTCATAATCTTTTGAAAAAATGCAACTAATTGCTTAGCATCAATAAAAGAAAACCCACCCATGAAAAGATCAATACCACCACAACCAGAACGAAAACTCGGCGCATCGATATGCATAATCTGTAAATTCTTTACCTGGTTACGCAAATATAGCGAACCACCAGAGTAATAACCTCCAGCTTGTCCCTGATAGGCGCTACCAGAAGTGATATTGCCATCAAAGCCTAAAGAACCGAAAAATGTGCCCAAATCGCCACTAACGCTTGCAAAAACGTTTAGTGAAAGAAAACAAAGTAAAATTGCTATTAACTTACGCATGCTCCCCTCTTTCTACTTGTAACATTTTCGGCGTAAGTTGATTCATACGGATCACAAGATCAATATATGACATCTCACCTGAAGCAACAGGATAAACACGCAAGCTTTTGATATTCATAATAAATAAAGTCGGCACTGCTATGTTGGCGTCTTTACCAAAATATTGCTCAACTACATCTTTGGTGATATTGATACTATCCGGAAAAGAAGGCAGCACTCCTCCATCCAAAGTAAAAGCCCTTACTGGAATATTGGTATTTATAGAAAACTGCTTTAAAGTCGGATCAAACTTGCGACAATGTGGACAGCTTGTGCGATAAAATAAAACAAATGCATAATCATTTTTTAAGCTATTTTTTAAACCAGAAATATCCTGATTAATCGAATCGTCTTGTATTTGTTCCGTTTCTGGAGCTTTAGCAACCACCACTTGAGTGCGATCCTGCAAAATATTGTTGACTGCATCTAATGCGTTGTTAGCAAAAACACTGACGCTAAAACACATTAAAAACAAAGCGTAACCCATTGATTTTGAAAATTTTTTTATTAGCATTTTCTTGTTCTTTTTTTATTCATTCCTTAAAATCTGTTGCTACTTGTAAAAACCTATGCCGCAACTCATCAAGAGAAATAAACCCATAATTTAACGGTTGCACCGCCCTGCTCTTCGGTTCTACTAAAATTAAAGCCGGAAAATATTTAATGCCTAATTTTTTAGCTTGTCCTTTATCGATAGTACTTTCTGTAAAAACCGGTAAAATTTTGCCGTCAACTGAAATCGGAATTAATGAAATTTGGTTTTCTTTGCTAAAGGATGCAATCGTTGGCGCTAATTCCTGATCCAGTAAATTATCTCCTCGATAAAAGAAAAACATGCCATACTTTTCTCGATATAAGGCAATTGCCTGATTTTCTTTTTCTCGATCTTGCTCATACAAAACATGCTGTGCATTATTTTCCGTTGGGTGTAATACCGCATAACTAAGTTCCGGAAAATCCAGCAACACTTTTTGCCACATACTGCTAAACATAGAAGCCTTTTCAGCAACCAAATTTTGTAAGGTAATATATTCCCGCACATTTTCTTCAGTGGGATATAAAATCGCCTTGGATTTAGCTTCGCGTACTGTTTCTCTTAGTTTGGTCATTTCCGCTTCTGCAGTTTTTGGTTTAACTGATTTATTTTTAATGGGCTTTTCTTTAGCTTCGTAAATTTCGTTATACCAATGCCAACCAATTGCCTCAGCAAAAGCAGACGTTTGCATTAAAACCATCATCATACAAATCAATTTAACTATGTTTTTTATGCTGCTCATAAAACTCTTTGATTCGTTCTGCTAGCTTCCCTTCAGTTGTCGATTTATCAGGAAGATTGAGTCGATCTTTAATATCTTGATAAACTTCCTGAAAATCCATTTTGCCAAAATCTAATTTTGATAATTCATCCGGAGTAATTCCACGACAATCTGGGTGGCTATCATCACCACCTACTTCACCAAACGGAATATGTAACTGTCCTTTGCGCCCTTGGTCTTGCACAATCTTGGCTAATTTGGAACCAAAAGAACAATCAACCTGATGATGCGAAAGGCAAATATGTAATATAGGGTCACGATGGGCACAATATTCTCCAACATTCACAGTTAGGTTTTTATTGCGATCTTGATAAAGTTTTTTCTCATCATCATCGCAATGCGCAATTAGATCTAATCCCCAACCAGACCTATCACAACAATTTTTAAACCCGATCATATCTTCTGAGCATTCAAGTGCTTTACCCGTAAAAGCTTTTACCCCTCCTGTATCTTTAATATCGGCGGCTGCTGAACCAACTGCCGCCATACCGGCAACCGCTTTATCAAAATCTTTGTTTTTGCTTGGGTCAGTCTGTGAACAGTCCCCATTCATACAATAAAACGCTCCGCCGCAAACAATGCCGTCCGTATCTTTGCATTGCTCAACCGGACAGTTATAAGTTTCATCCTGAACGGTGCAAATGTTTTCTAGCATCGTGCGGCATTTTGAACCAATCTGGACACATTTTTGCGCACGTAATTGCTTGCAGTTATCATCAGTAATCGAACCGCATTGCCGATCTATTTGATATTTCCAACAAGACAAAGTTACTGGCACGCCTTCAAAATATCTTGTTCCACCATCTTCAATACAGGTGGTTTTAGTATCAGTGCAATCAGCTAAAACAGGACTGCTTAACAGTATTAATCCTGCTAAATATCCTTTAAACATTTTTACAGACCTCCTGCCATGTAATATGTGCTTCTTTGCGATATTTTGTTACTTGAATTACCAAGTTGTAATTTGCACTCCACCATCTACCTTCAGAAAAACCCTGAATCGCAAATTTAATCGGGGTATTGATCGTTACAGGTACTTGAGTTTTATAATTATGAAAACGTAAAACTCCTAAACCCTCGCCGCAAGACCCCTCATCACTACCAATGTAAATTCCTTGTAAAGAACTATTATATTTTCTGTTACAACGCCATACATTGCCTGATGTCGCTATAATGCTAAAACTAGTTATCATACCTGCTATCGGCAAAACAAAATTTCCCGAAGAATTATCCATGGGTGGTATTAAACCAGAAAAATTTTCATCTTCTTGATATGGCACTTCGGTAATCGTCACTTCTGGGGTTTTGATACAACTCTTTTGCACAAAGCGCGTTTCTTCGTTACAAGTTTTCTCAACGTAAACAGTTTTACAAGTTTGGGCTTGTGTACAATCTACGTATTTATCCGAAATCCCTCGGGAAATATTATAAGAATCCTTTTCGATAATTTTACTTTTTTGCATTTCTTGCGCATCAGGATTAACTGTATAAATTGGTCTTGTATTAAAAGCCTCTTTAACGCTTTTTGCTGTAGGATCCTGAACCGCCCCAGTTTGTGCATCTTTTTGCATCGCAATATCACTGCTTTGTGTTACTCCACCGTAATAATCTCCCTGCTTGGGATTCGGCGTGTAATTTTTAAAAGTTTCTTCTGGTTTAAAAGATGCCCCTTTTTCTTGCACTGTTCCTCTTAAAGAATTTGCATAGTTGAGGTTTTTTTGGAAATCATCCATACCAGCGAACACATAAGGCATAGCTGTTACTATTAAAAAGAATAAACAAATTTTCAGTATCTTTGAGTACATTCTAAAAAATCTTTGTACACGACAAACTTTCATAAAATACCTCCGAAAGCTGGACTAGTCGTGCTTTTGTCCAATTCGGAAAATTGCAAACCAATTTTTAAACAGATTTTGAAAAACTTATTTCCAGCTTTCAAAAT
>Ga0209319_1001495_pt1 | contig 18695 bp, 16 predicted proteins | sample RifGroE2_FD_184000 | JGI IMG/M metagenome (GOLD analysis project Ga0209319, IMG submission 184000) | Groundwater microbial communities from Rifle, Colorado - Groundwater E2 (SPAdes) (version 2) | ecosystem: Environmental > Aquatic > Deep subsurface > Groundwater | place: Rifle, Colorado, United...
GCGTTTTGTTGTCTGAGTTTTTTGGCTTCTGCCCTTAATTTTTCTAATTCTTGTTGAATAGTCATTTTGTTTTGTTATTTGTTTTACTGAAATATTGTAACATGGTTGGAGAGAACTGAATAGTTACAAATTTTTCAGCAAAATTTTTCCAAAAAAATACCCGATTATCCACCGTCATTGCGAGTAATTTGAGTACTCTCAAATTGCGTGGCAATCTCGATAAAACTAGGAGATATTTCAATAAAGATTGCTACAAAATTATGAGTACCCAGTTATTCAACAGGGTAAACATAATTTTTCGCAAAGACGAGAAGATGGAAAGTGCCACGCTTTAAATTATTCTAAACACAAAGACGCCCCACCGGGGCGTCTCTACGAGAAAGATTTTGGATAATTTATTTCTATTTTATCTCATAGATAACATCTTTTTTTTCCACCACAATTTTCCATTTATTTTCTTGGGCAATTTCTCGAAGGTTATGATTGGGATTAAAAGCAATTGGATTTTCCACCAATTCAAGAAAGCTAGCATCAGATTCTGTATCCCCCACTCCGTAAGAATCCTTAAGCGTCAGTTTATTTTCATAAACATACTGCTTAATGAATTGTCCTTTATTGCGAACTGGCACAAAACCCTCTTCGCCAGTATAAACTCCATTTTCATCCTGAGCATAAACACTGCCAAAAACTTCATCAAAATGCAAATGAATTTTGTTAAACTCATTTACGATTTCAATAGGCGAACCACTCACTGCGATAATGTGATAGTTTTCTTCTTTTAATTTTTTAATTAATTTTTCCGCAAAGACATAGGTTCTGTCTTTGTGAAAAGGCACCACAATTTTACTGGCTTTTATAATATCCTCTTGTGAGCAACCTTTAATATATTTCTCATAAAGGCTAATCAAAGCAATTCTGTAATCTTCGTAAGTTCCTACATGTTCTAGCCAATTAGTATAAGCCTTGTTTAATTCTTTGCGCACGCTTAGAGGAAAAACTTTAAGCCAAACTAATTCATTCATCAATTCAAAATGAAGATTTTTACGAAAGATTGTCCCGTCAATATCAAAAACGGCTAATTTATTTTTTGTCATATTTTATTTGATAACCGCAAATATACAAATCTGGTACCTGCCCGCAAAGCTTTGCTTGCATTGCAGGCGGGCAAATTTACAAATCCAAAAAATATTATTGCATCCAATTTGTAGATTTGTAGATTCGCGGTCACTCTGTTAATTTATACCCTGCCACCCCCAAAGCCACCGCCACATTTAAAGATTGCTTTTGGCCTCGCATGGGCAACTCCATTATGATATCACATTTTTTTAAAATTCGCTTATCAATTCCTCGCGGTTCGTTGCCAACAATTAAAACAATTTTATCTTTAGGCTTAAATTTTCGATAATCGACACTGTTTTCATTTTGCTCTAGGGCTATTATTTGAAAATTTTCTTTTTTAAGTTTTTCAATCAACTTGCCTAAATTTTGCACTTTTTCCCACGGCACATATTTATCAGCTCCCAAGGCAGTTTTGGATAACATTTTTTCCGCCTTGCTCTGAAGCGCATATTCTTTTTTGGAAGGCGCTTGCGTAAAACCGGTAATAAATATTTTGTCTACTCCTATTCCATCTGCACTGCGAAACATCGACCCGACATTATAAGCACTCCTCACGCGGTGCAAAATTAAATAAAACTTTTTTTCTTTCATATGATATTCTCTAGAACCTTAAATAATTTTCCCAATATTCGTACAGTTTGGCAGTGGCTTTGATGTCACGGGCGCAATACTGGGCAATTTCTTTTTGCCGTCCATCTTTAAACATTTGCGAAACCATCGAGCCATCAATTCCTTCTTCCTTGGGACTGCGGATTCCAAATCTTTTGGTATAAAAATCCAAATTAAATCTCCGACTAGCGCCGTAATAAGTCATCTGATCTAGTAAATCACAATGCAATTTATAATCATAGCGATACGGCACTAAGTTTCGGCTGGATTTAATTTTTAAAATAGCACTTCTTAAATGCAAAAATGGCCCATCAAAAGTCCTGCCATTAAAAGTTACTACCTGTTTATATTTTTTGATATCCGCCCAAAAACTGGCCAGCATTTCGCTTTCTGATTTAACTTTAAAAAGAATATCATTTTCCGAAAAATCACGATCATTTAGTCCTCCTTGATAATACATTATTCCTTTTTGCGTATCAGGATTAAACATTCCGATCGCTACGATTTCCCCAGTCAGAGGACTTAGAGCTAGACTTTCTTTTATCTTATCCCGCTCTTCATCATCTTTAGCATATTTCAGTAAATAATCTTTAGATTTATCATCTAAGTTCTCAAACTCTATGCCGATTGTCTCAATATCTACCACAACCTTGCTCATACGCGCGCTAATTAATTTAATTATTTAGCTCCTCTTTAAATTCTTTATATATTTTTTCCAATTCTTCAATTTCTGCGCTATCGTTTTCTGCAATTTTTACCATCATTTCATGAATAGTCTCATCTCTTTTTTTGTCTATATCGAAATCGCCCCCGTTGATACTTCCCGAAGTCTGCAATAGCACAATTAAATAATTAGTGATGTATTCTATGAATTTTTCTGCCTCTGGATATTTTTGCATCAATTTATCAGAGACATTTTTTATATCACCAACGGTTTTACAAGTTTTGGAAAATTCTTCTTTTATTTGGCTAAAAACATCTTCGTCGATTCCTGTGTCATCGGACATTACTTCAGTTTCTGACTGGATAAATAAATTCATTATCTCATCTCCTCCAAATTTCTTAATTCCCGCCAAGACAAAAACCTTTTCTGTGCTTGCCAGATGATTGACAAAATCTTTCAAGACGCCATAATGATATCTTTCTTCCATTATTTTCCGCACAGCATCAATCTTTTCCAATTCTCTGACAATTTTTTCTTTCTCTTTTTCTCCCTCCCTCTCAAAATTATTTTCCGTTGTTGGCATTTCTTCAAATTGTCTTTCCAATTCATTTTCGTCACTCAAGTTGGATGTATCCATAAAATTGTTTATTTAAACTAAAAAATTATTTTTTAATTCCTGCCTTTTCAGAAAAGAAATTCATGACATCCGGTCCTCCCATAAAACATTTTCCTTCGCTAAACAAAAAAGGCACTCCGATATTTGCCGGATTCATTCCACATTTCAAAGCGGCTTTTCTTAACTCTTCTCCATTGCCCTTATTGTGCCACACTTCTTTTTTTATAAAATCAACTTTGCTATAGATATCATTTTCATCCAAATAGGCTATTACATCTTTACAATGAGGGCACTCCGCTCCATAAAAATAAATTATTGCGGCTTCACTCTCTTTTGCGCCTCCAACTGTGAGATTTTCTTCATTTGAATTTTCCTTATCAACTCCGGCTGCCTTTTTACCTTTGGCTAACTCTTCTTGCTCCGTTTTGCTGCCATTTGCAGAAATATCTTTTTTCATCTTCTGAGCATATTGATAAACGATAAACGCTCCCAATAAAATCACCACTACACCTGCCAGCATAATTTTTTTATTTTTCATAAAAATATTTAATCTGATATTTGAAATTATATTAAATTCAAACAATCAAACTTGATTTAACCTGTCAGTCACGACTGACGGGTTTAATTAATTTATTTAATTACTTGTTTATAGACAGCCATAGTCTTTTTGGCTGCATCTTCCCAGCTAAAATCCCTGGCTCTCATTAATCCTTTCTTGCGAAATTCTTCCCGCATATTCCCATCTTTAGAAAAATTTAGCATAGCTCCGGCAATTTCTTCCACATCTATCGGATTAACAAAATAGGCCGCGTCGCCAGCTATCTCAACCAATGACGCCACATTTGATACAATTGCCGGCACGCCTGCAGCAAAAGCTTCCAATACTGTCATTCCAAATCCTTCATATAAAGAGGTCAAAACAAAAAATTGGGCATTCTTTAAAAGAGGCAGCAATTCGTCTCCGATTATATAACCGGAAAAAATAACATCTTTTTTTATATTTAAATCTTTGGCAATTTGCACATATTCTTTAGCCAGCCAGCCACTTTTGCCAATTAATAATAATTGATACTCAAACTTCTTGCTTTTTTGATTTTTGCCATTTTCAGCCAAAACTTTTTCCTTGAAACTTGCGAAAGCCTGAAGCATTCTGGTTATATTTTTACTCGGCTCAATAGTTCCCAAAAACAAAATATACTTTCTGTTTATCCCCAATTTACCCAAAATCCTATCTGTTCCAACATTCACTTCGTTAAAAAATCTCTTATCTAATCCGCTATAAATAACTTCTACTTTATTTCCTACTTTAAAAATATTATCCAAATCTTCCTTGATTGAATTAGAAACAGCGATAATTTTATCCATCTTTCTAGCCATTAGCCGGTAAGAGACTTTATTTCTCATTAATGTTGTTCGCGGAAAACACTCTGGAATTTTATAAATTGCCATATTGTGAAAAGTGCCCACGGTCTTGCCCTGATAAGTAGTGGGAATCCGACTAACCGGAGAGGTGGAATGTAACACATCTAATTTTTCTTTGGCCAAAGTAGCTGCTGTCAAAACTTCATTGTAAGCTCCTGGCAAATATTTGCGGTAATCTGAAAACGGATAGAAAACAATTTTAGTATTGGGCCGCGTAAATTTTTTGATGTCTTTTTCTCGGACTCTGAAATCAAAAAAAAGGACATATTCATTCTGCTGATCCAATTCCAAAAGGTGCCGGATTAATTGATAAGTGTAATGGCCAGATCCGACTGCCTCTCCTTTTTTGGGATTTAAAATTGTTCGAGCGTCTATTCCAATACGCATATATTTTTATTTATTTTCTACACTAACGCCATTTACATTCTACTACACCCCAAGACTCTTATCAAGAAAGAAAACATTTAGGCACATTAGCTCCGCCATCCGCCAACTGGTCGGAGGCGGATTAGCATACTAGCATCAAAACAATTTAAAAGCGCTTCGGGCGGATAAAATAAACCCAGATAGGAGGTGTCATCCCAGAAAGTAAAATTTCTTAACGACGCAAGGAGTTTTAGAAATTTACTTATCAGGGATCTAAAAAATCTCTAACAAAACAGACGCGCGCACCCCATCTCTAAAGGCGATAGTTTTTTTAGCTAATAAAAACAATCCCGATATTGAGTCAGGACAGTCTTGCTTCTTAATTTCTTAAGGTTAACATCTTTTTTTAAAAAAACAATTACGAATTATTATTTCTTCTTTTTGATAATATGGCCATCGTTTTAAAAATAATTTGGATGTCTAAGCGCAGTGACCAATTCTCTATATAATATAAATCTAATTTATACTCATTTTCAAAATCCAAATCAGATCTCCCCGAAACTTGTGCCATGCCGGTTATGCCAGGTTTAATTGTGAGCAGTCGCCGATGATACTCTCGATATTTTTCCACTTCTCTTTTCTGATGTGGCCGAGGTCCAACTAAACTCATGTCTCCCAAAAAAACATTAAAGAATTGAGGAAATTCATCAATAGAATACTTCTCAATGAAAGTTCCAATTTTAGTTTTTCTGGGGTCATTTTTAATTTTATAAAGTGGACCTCGCCTTACACTGCATTCCTGGATTAATTTTTTTTCAAAAGCTAAGGCTTCTTCAAAATTAGGATTTTTTTTATCAATACAATATTTCCATTGAAAATATCTAAGTTTAAAAACTTTTATCTCTTTGCCATCAGCTCCCACTCTTTTATTTTTATAAATAATCGGCCCATCGCCATCTTCAATTTTTATCAAGATAGCTGTTGCCAATAAAATAGGAGAAGTTAATACTATAAAAAATATTGAACCTGCTATATCAAAAGTTCTCTTGATGATTCTGCTCCAACCATCTAGCGGGGTATGTTTGATTTCGATAATGGGCTCTCCTGCGAAAACTCCCATTTCGAAATGAGCCGTTTGCAAAGTAGTTGGGATAAAACGATAAGTAATATTATTAATCGCGCAAAAGTCAATTAATTTTTCGATATCATCTTCTGGGATTGTCGCATCGGATAAAATAATTTCGTCAATTCCTTTGTTTTCTCGAATTTCCTTCACTACAGTTATTCGCGCATTTTCAATGACGTCTATAACTTCGTATCCCAATTTTGGATTTTTCCCAATTATTTTTTTAAGTGCATCAATTTTTCCATTTCTGCCAATTAAAAGAGTTCGATGCACTCCGATTTTTTTGTTTTTCAAAAGCCATTTCTGAACGCTTTGCAACAAAAATCTAATCAGTATCACATAAAAAGTTACCAGAAACCAAGCCAATAAAATTATAAAACGAGAAGAAAACCATTCTCGTTTCAAAAAGAATGCTACCACAACTAACATTAAAACTATCGTAGTAGCGGAGAAAACTTTTAATGACTCTCGCCAAAATTTTCTTGTAACCCTGATATCATAAAGTCCTTGCGTAGCAAAAACTAATATGAAAAACGGGAGGGATAATAAAATAATTTTTAAAAATTCGCCAAACGGAACCCGAGTTGCCAATGATTTTAATTCCAATATTTCCCGGACTAGCTCTAAGTCTCTCAGCCAAAAAGCCGTCAAAGCTGCACCAAAAATGGCCACTGCATCCAGAGGAATTTGAATGGCGCTAAAAAATAGTTCTGATTTCTTCATAATAATATAACCGCTAATCTACAAATCCAATACAAATTTACAAATTCTAGCAACATAATTTGTCCCCATTTGTACATTTGTAACAGATTTGTATATTTGTAGTGAAGCCAAAAATTCTAATTATTTATCAGGGCAAATTTGTAAGCCGGATTCTGTCTAGCCCAATCATTTATCTAGCCCCGACGTTACCGTCGGGGTCATGCGGCACTCCGCCGCTGCATAACAGCAGAAATCCCAAAAAACAAGAAACAAATTACAAACAAATCTCAAATTACAATCATCAAAATTAAAACCGTTTGAAATTTTGGAAATTGGTCATTGGAAATTATTTGGAAATTGGAAATTGGAAATTGGTCATTCCGATGTTATACATCGGCGACACGACCTTGCACTCAGGTAAGGATTTAGCCGTTTCACCTCTTTTGTCGCCAAAAGAGCTCGCCCCGCAAAATTCCTTGCGGAATCGCGGGGCGCTTTTTTGTTTTCACAAAAAAGCGTCTCTGCTCGCACCTCGTGGATTACTCCAGACGGGCGTTACCCGCTACCTTTTTCGAAAAAGTGTCCGGACTTTCCTCCCCGTCACTCGACCTGTCGTTCGCAAACGACGGGTCTGATGAGTGCCAGGGCGATTGGATAATTTGCCTTGATAAATAACTAAAAAATTCTATCTACGATTGTTAATTATACTCCTTTTTTCGACTTTTGTCAAAGCCGAATCCTCTTTTTGGCTTAATAATAAGCTCTTTCTTGCTTAAATATATGCCTTTCACACCGACCTAATACTAGCATAAACAGCCCAAAATGTAAATTACTGAAGCCTAGCGCATAAGTCGCATAACATACACCACAAAAAAACAGAACTCTGCTCGCATTGCAAGAAGAGTTCATAAAAATATTTGGGGTCCCCGATTGGATTTGAACCAACAGTTTCATTCGTGAAAAGGATGCGTTCTGCTCTATTGAACTAGCAGGGACCATAATCAAATATTTCAAAAAAATTTGGAGCTCCCCGCTGGACTTTTGCGATACCAGCATTTCATCCGTGAAAAGGACGCGCTTTAAGTTAAGCTATAAGGGAGCATGTTAATAAATTATTTGGAGCCGCTCACGGGACTCGAACCCGCAACCTTCTTTTTCAGATAGACAATTCTCATCGAGATCATAGTTTCCAGGCCATGATTTTGGGTCTACCAACGAGCAAATGTCTCAACCTCCAAAGTGCTCTACCATTGAGCTAAAACGGCTCACAAAAAAAGTATAAAATAGAACTAAAAAGATACTAACAAATTTAAAAAACCCTGTCAATACAAGGGATTTTAAGAGATAAATTCAGAATCAAATACATATCAAATACAGTCCCACACTTTATGACTAAAATAAAATAAATCAACTCGAAAGGGAGCGTTAAGAAACTTTGTTACGTAGCGGAGCGGAGGCTGAAGTTTTAGCGGAATGAGAGTTAGATTTATTTATTTTAGGAGTACGTGTGGCAGTTTTTTTGTAATCTTTTTTTGCTGTCAAAAAAAGTTAGTTAAAATAAAATTTCAGCGATAAAGACTTCTGATTATAATTTATTCAGTAATAACTTTCGACATCCCTACATCTCCCGCAATTCCTTCATCAACTTTGCGTAAAATCTCAAATTATGAATTGAAGCCAAACGCATGCCCAAGGGATCGCCTGATCGAAAAAGATGATTAAGATACGCGCGAGTATGATTTTGGCACAACTCGCAATCGCAATTTTTATCTACCGGCGCAAAATCTTTTTTAAACTTACTGTTTCGAATAGTAATTATTTTGTAAAATGAATTTTTATTTTTAGATTTTGAAATTTTTTTGGATTTGTTTGGAAATTGGAAATTGGAAATTGGAAATTCAGATTGTTTATTTCTAATAAACAATCTGCCGTGTCTTCCTTCCCGTGTCGGAATCACACAATCAAACATATCCCAACCCATTGGATAGCATCTCACAATATCTTCGGGCGTGCCTACGCCCAGTGCAAAACGCAAAGATTTTTCTGGAATAAAACTCGCTGTGGCGCGTAAAATCTCCTCTAAAAAAACACCTTTCTCATCCACGTGCCGAGCTCCAAATCCATACCCATCCCAATCTCTCCCTACCTCCTCGCCTACTTCAATTAGTCCATCGGCGCATCTTTTGCGCAAATCCACATGTTCCCCGCCCTGCACTACTGCAAAAATAAGCGGCCTATTTTTATCTGTCAGTTTTCTTTTTTTAATCTGCTTATTGTATTCAATTAAACATCTCTTGGCCCAACGGATTGTTCGTTCTACGGCCTTAGATATTTTTTCTTTAGAATAATTATTTGGTGGCGGATCATCAAAGCAAACCATCATATCCACACCCAAATCAAACTGAATCTGAATTGATTTTTCCGGCGTAATAATATGCTTCTCTCCGCTGGCAGGTGAACGAAAAATAACTTCCTCATCGGTAATCTTACCCATTTTTGGATTTTTGTGAATCAGAGAAAAAACTTGATAGCCTCCGCTGTCTGATAATAGTGGCTTGTGGTAATTCATAAATTTATGCACCCCGCCAGCTTTTTTTATTATTTCCATCGTCGGTTGCAAAAACAAATGATAAGTATTGACTACCATTGGGACAATGCCGGTTTTTCTTATATCCTCGTTATTGAGAAATTTTACAAAACCTCGAGTAGCATCCGGCATAAAAAACGGAGTTTTTAAACTTCCGTTTTTTGTGTTTATTTTTTTGTGCCTAAAATTATTCATGTATATTTTTAATTTTATCGGTAGTTCTTGTTTATTTCGATATCTTCATTGGTAAAAGTATCTTTGCCAGTAATTTTTATTTCCTGCTTGATCCTCAAATCTCTTTCGTTTTGGTTAGCTTCGGGAATTACACCTAATTGAAATTTGATTTCTCTCGGACTGCTCAGAAAACCAACTCCGTTTTCTAGATTACCTATATTCCAAGTTATTTCATTGGTTCTTTCATTAAATGTGATATCTTCTCCTTGAGGAAAAACAACTCCTTTCCATTTTAACCAGGTAGGGATAACCGCATACACTTTAAAATCTGAAACGGCATTGGAAACGTTTTTTATCTTCCAATTAACAGCATACGTTGTTTCCTCGCCATGCTTAGCTGGAACTGGCCCATAATTCTTAATATCATTATCTTCATAATTAATCAAGTTTTCAAAAATAATTTTAGAATTTAACTTAGACAAAACAGCACTGGTTATATTTTTGCTATTTCCCAAAGAATGATAGGCTACATCCGAGCTATCAATGGTTGCCAAAGCTTCGATAATATAATTTTTATCTTCTGGGTTAACAATCGCCAAATCTTCTTTGAGCGGAATTTCTAAATCAATCTGCCCACCATCTCCCGGTTCCAATCTGCTTAAGTGCTTTAAATCAGAAACTTTCCAAGTAAAATCCTTTGTTGTACTGTTATAAGCGCCTCTTTCGAGCCCTATTTTGGTATAATCAATAACAGGACTATCTATTTTTAATTTAATAACGACATCCTTAAACCCAATATTACCCCTATTGGCATAGGTAATTTTATAATTCAAGCTTCTTCCCAAATTAATATTGACTGCATTTTTTCCATTTACTTTCAAATCAATGGCCAAGGGTGGGACTACTACCTTAATCACTTCTTCTGATTTTCCGTAAACAATCTCCTCTCCACCATTTTCATTGCTATAAATAATAGCTTTTATTAGTTTGACATCATATTGCTGACCATCAACTTTACTTTTAATTTTTATATTGCCTCTGGCACCCACGTCTAAATCTCCCACATACCAAATATTATTCCCGCTTATCGGAGTCGGCATGCTATTTTGAAATATTAATCCTTCAGAATATTCCAATTTAAGATTTAGATTTGCCAAATTCACGCCTTCCTTGTTTTCATAACTGATTTCGTATTCAACTACGGACTCATCCAGCGCTTCTTGGGGAGTTTTTATGGTTAACTCAACCGGGGAACTAGTGATTCTTACGCCGAACTGCGAGGTGGCCTCGAAAAAACTATTAAAGTTTTGTGGCTTATATTTTAAAGTTGGTTGCAGATAAACCATGTAATTTTCGGCCGCATAAAACTTACCCGAAATTTCAATTTCTCCACTAGTAAAAGCTTTAATTTTCCCAAGGCTTATTTTGACATTTCTGTCATTTTCTATTTTTATATTTTCATTTTCCTGAGGATAGAAATTCTCCGAATGATTCAAATTTATTTCTACGTTCTCCAAAGAAACTCTGTTTGAGTTTTTGTATTTAATTATATATCTTGTATTCCTGGCGCTATCTGCAGTTTCCGGACCTTCTACTATAATACTTACTTTATTTTCCGAAAAAGCTGTTTGTTTGAATTTGGTTATTCCAATATATCCTAGTGCAAAAATAATTACTATTCCCAAAATAATCGCACCCAAATAAATAGCCGTTTTTTTATCATTATCCAGCCAATTGGTATGGAATTCTTCCCAGTTGGATTTTTTTTCAACAAAATGAATTTTATTCTCGTTTGATTTTTCTAAATCAAACTCGCTCTCAGAATGTCCTCTTCTTTCAACATTTGAATCTGAGCTATCGTATAATTTTTTTTCTGTATCTTTTATTGACATATTTTAGCAATAAACAATTTTTGAATTGTTTTTTTATTTAGCTCGCATTTTACATGAGTTCGTTTATGATTGAATTTTAACAAATAAATCCATATTTAACAAATCCATTTTATAAATGTTCGCGATATATGGCTAAGCTCCTTCGACTCCTTGTGATTTATTTTTAATTTAGAAAGATTGCCAATTTTATTTTGAAAAAAAATTCTAATGATTTTTATGGAATTATTGCTTATGGGCAAAATATTTCCCACATTGCTTCCGCACGCCTCGCAAACTGCTCCGCCGCAGTTACAATCGAAAAAATTCCTATTTTTGGATAATTTACCTCCGCATTTTACGCATCTATTTATTTCTATTTTATACCCCAGGGCATCTAGAAATTTGAAGATAAATCCCTGAGTTATGAGATTTATCTGAACCTCATTTGTATTATCGTTCATTTTATCTAAAGAATTTAAATAATCCAAAAATAAAAAGAAAACATCTGCATCTTTTTCTTGATCATTTATTAAGCGATTCAATGTTCGAGTAACTTTAAAAACTTTTTCCAAACAGCTTAAATTACTCCTAAGATTCTTAAAATTATTTTCCACAATAGAGCTGGCGATGTTGCCCAGTCCTTTATTTTTCATCACGGTTAAATCTATCAAATAAAAATTTTCCAAATGTCCGGCAAGTTTTGATTGCGCTTTTCGTACCCCTCTGGCAATGGCGGAAATTTTTCCTTGTTCCAAGGTATAAAAACTATAAATCCGATCGGTTTCGCCGATGTCTTTTTTATTTAAAATTATGCCTGTGTATTTATATTCCATATCTCTGTTCCCCTCTCCCCCTCCTTGACCGCGTGTCGCCTTAGCTTTAGCGGTGGCACAGGGGGAGAATTAAAGAGGGGGTGATAAATAATTTGTTTCAAATAATACAAACTCAACCTATTTTAAAGCTTACAGTCATGAGCCTGCCCACTCTCTAATTATACCGACAAATGATTAAAATGTTAAATAAATACAGCGCAAAAAAATTATGCAAAATAAAAAAGGTTCCCGCTAAGCGCTAGCGAGAACCCCACAATGCACAATTCATATCAATTCAGTTTTGTTTAAAGCATTTGATATTTCTTGGGCGTTCTTGAAATGTCCGACACAATCACCGCAAACTGACACAAATGTATCTGTTCTGCGGCAATCAGCAATGTGGGTTGCTGATTTTGCTTTGCATATATGACACTTGTCAGAAAACATTTCAAAAAATCTTACCCACCAAGACTTCTTCTTTCTTCTTTCTTTTGTTATTTCCATTTCGCCTCCTTGTAAGAATTTACCTCCATTTTCCTCAAGCCGACTCAAATTTTTTGTAAAACAAAAAAACAAAAAGAAAACAAACAAGACAAAGACTAAACAAATCCACGGCAAATCTTCTACGTATATCCCGCTAATCACATCCCCTCCTCAGATAAAGTTTTATATGGACTTATTCCTTAAATTTCACATAAAGAACTTTATTTTTTGTTGAATTTTAACCCCATTGAGTTTATTTCAATATACTAAACGTTCTTTGATTTAGCAAATTTTGTAAAATTAAAGCTCCTGCGCGCAACTGCACGCAAGAGCTTCAGGAAAAACTTACTGAGATGTAATCCCATCATCTGGCGGATTGCATCTCATTACTTTCTCGAGAAATCGTCCAAACCAATCCGAACATTTTTCTCGCCACGCCCCATCAATTCAGAGCGACATGACGAAAATTATCAATAGAGATATGCCCAGTAACATACTTGCAATAATCTCGTTGGCTCGTTCGTTTACTTCTTGAGGAAGTGTTTCAATGTTAAGAAAAGAAAAATCGCCAAAATAGAAATAGCCGAAAAAAGACCCGCAGACAAGCAAAAAAACAAACCATCTTTTAGTCAAGGTAATCATTTCAACCCTCCTCTTATTGCTTATAAAATTTAGTTTTGAAAAAATTATTGCAAAGCCAATCCATCAGTACCAATAAACCCGATGACGCCACTATACAAATAACGGGCAAAAAATAGATACCAGTAATAATTTTGACGCCCCTAGTTGTCATCGGCATACCGGAAATGTCGATATTTACGTAAAGACAATGCAATATTTGGCTAACTACAACTGCAAAAACGCCAATAACTATACATCTTATTGCTACACATTTTTTTGACATATATCCCTTCCTTTTCTCGTTTAGGTTTTCTTTACTTTTTTATGGCAATAATAAATTTCTCTCCATCAATTAAAAATTCTTTTTCTAAATCTGAGCTCACTGAATCCGCTTGTAAAAGAACTTGGTTTGCCAAAGTTTCTTTAGCAATAATACCCCTGAGCTCTTTATTATCAAAAACTTCAGGCATTCCTTTATACCACACATTTATCCGATTGTCCACCTCATAACCCGCTTCTTTGCGCATTTCTTGAATATATCGCACAATTTCCCGCGCCTGCCCTTCAAGTTTTAATTCGGGAGTGATTTCTGTATTTAATCCCACTTTATTTTCCCCATCCCAAACTATATTATTTTCATCTGTTCCATGTTCCATATTGTGTGTTATATGTTTTACATTTACCTCTTCCTTAATTATTTCCAAAAGCTCATCACTTAATTCATTATTCGTGATTCTTAATTCGCCTAAAGGTTGTCTAACCTTAATCGCACTCTTAGCTCGCAACTGCAAACCGATATTTACGATTTCTCGCACTGATTGCATGTCAGCATTAACTTTTTCATCTATCAAACTCTCGTCTGCAATCGGAAAATCTTCCAGATGTACAGAGGAATGAGCCACCCCCTCCCCTGTACTCAGGGGAGGGCTGGGGAGGGGTTGAGAACTGCCCACAAGATTACGCCAAATTTCCTCCGCAATAAACGGCGTAAAAGGCGCCATCACCTTTGAAAGCTCCACCAGCACATAATATAAAGTCTGATAAGCTTCATTTTTATCACCATCATTTTCACTTTTCCAAAACCTCTTTCGACTGCGACGAATATACCAATTGGAAAGTTCATCGATAAAATCCACGATTGGATTAACAGCATTGGGCACATTATAAACTAACATATTTTCATCAACTGTTTTTATTAACTTGTGCAATTTGGAAATAATCCACTTATCTAAAATGTTTTTTCCTACTGTGAACTGCTCACTATTAACTGTGAACTTATCTATATTGGCATACATTACAAAAAATCCATAACTATTCCATAGAGTTCCCAGTTTTCTTTGAATATCAGAAACATCTTTATCAATCAAAGCAAAATCATCCCCATTTAATAGGGGCGAGCTCATTAATAAATAGCGTAAAGCATCTGAACTATATTGCTCAAGTAAGATATTTGGATCCGTATAATTTCCCAATGATTTGCTCATCTTTTTTCCATCTGCTCCAGCAATTGTTCCTGTAACAATTACATTTTTAAAAGCTTCTTTGCCAAAAATTCCCACTGAAATGGCGTGCAAATAATAAAACCATGCTCGCACTTGTCCGACATATTCAGAAATAAAATCCCCTGGGAAATTCTCCTCAAATTTTTCTTTATTTTCAAAAGGATAGTGAAATTGGGCAAATGGCATAGAGCCGGATTCAAACCAGCAATCCATCACTTTTTCGATTCTTTTCATTTTTACACCATCTAATTTAAATTCAATCCTGTCTACATAGGGAAGATGATAATCAGGAAGTTCTTGTCCAGAAAGTTCTTTCAATTCAGTATAGCTACCGATTACTTTTTCTACTACCGTTCCGTCTTCTTTTTTACCTCTCCAAACAGGAATGGGAGTTGCCCAAAAACGATCTCGACTCAAATTCCAATCTGGCGCAGTTTCGACTGTATTTTTAAATCTCTTATTTTTAAAATGTTCAGGAAACCAATTAATATTTTTATTTTGCTCCAACATTTCTGCCTTTTGTCCATCAATATCCATAAACCAACTAGGATGTGCTCTATACATTAATTTCGTGCCACATCTATGACAATGCGGATAATCATGTTGGATATAATCAATATGCATTACTGTCCCCTCCTCTTTCAATATCTTGGCAATTTCTTTGTTTACTTCCCAAACATTTTTACCCTCCCATCTTCCGCCAATATAATTTCCATTTTCATCAACGGTATTCATCACTGGAAGATTTTCTTTTTTAGACATTGCATAATCGTCTTCTCCAAAAGCTGGAGCGATATGCACGATTCCCGTCCCATCTTCAGTTGTAACAAAATCAGCTCCAATAACTCGGTGAGCATTTTCTCCATAATTTTCAAAAAGAGGTTTGTATTTTTTATTAACTAATTCTAACCCTTCTTTAAATTCAATATATTTAAATAATTCTCCGTCTTTAGTTTCATAAAAATCAGCAACGTTAAGTAAATCGTCATTTGAATTATGCTTCTCTTTAAAATCTTTTCCAAAAACATTAAAAAGAACACTTGGATAGAAAGCAAAAACAATCTTATCTCCTTTTTTTGCCTTTTCAGAATCGGCCTGCGCTTCAACTACTACATATTTCAGATTTTTGTTTATTGCTAGCGCTACATTCGCTGAAAGTGTCCAAGGTGTTGTTGTCCAGGCTAACAAATATGTGTTTTCCTCTCCTTCAAGTTGAAACTTAACAAATACTGACGGATCAGTCACTACCTTATAACTATTATCCATCGCCACTTCTGCTTTAGAAATTGGCGTAGCACAACGAGTACAATACATTAAAACTTTTTCTCCTTCGTAGATTTTTCCCTTATCATAAAGAGTTTTAAAAGCCCACCAGACACTCTCCATATATTCTTTATCCATGGTTTTGTAGGCATTTTTAAATTCGACCCAGCGCCCAATTCTTTCAATGGTGTCTTCCCAAACGCTTCCACCTTGCACCATTTCAGCGTGGCAAGTCTGAATATATTTTTCTAGCCCAATTTTTGGAATATCGCGTTTATCTTTGATACCCAATTTTTTTTCAACTAAATTCTCAGCTGGAAGTCCATGACAATCCCATCCCCATCTTCTCTCTACTCTTTTACCTTTCATGGTCCAATACCTCGGCACTACATCTTTTACAATTGAGGAAAGCAACGTCCCAGAATGAGGCACTCCCGTGATAAATGGAGGGCCATCATAAAAAACATAAGCATTTTTTTTGTCTCTTTGCTCAACAGACTTTTCAAATGTCTTATCTTCTCTCCAAAACTTCAAAACCTCTTTTTCCATCTCTGAATATTTTTTTCTTAAATCTACTTTCTTAAAATTAGCCATATTTTTATATTCTTACAAAATTACTTACAAAAATTTAATTATTACCCAACTTGCATATTACTACCGTACACTAGAGTACGGTAGGATTTTACTATTTTAAAAATATTTAGTTATTCTTTTTAACTTTTTATATAGATCTGTTTTTTCTTTCATTTTGTCCATTTGTTCGACAACTTTTCTAATTTCATCTTTTTGTCTCTTATTTGAATTCTTTATAATATTTTCCAGCACAATTTCCGGCCAGTAATACATAGGATATTTCTTTTTTATGTTAGTAAAACTTCTCTTATAATAATCATCTTCTCTTACAACGTCCTTACCTTTAGTAATCTCTACCGCCTTACGATAACCTTCTCCAGAAATATTTAACCATTCATGAACTCTCGCAATTGTTCCGTTTCCAACTTTTAATTTTTCTACTATTTCGTCATAAGGAGAACTGTCTAATATCATTTCTGCCACTTTTAACCTTTTAGAGATCATGGCTACTTCATTAGCAGTCAGCAAATCACTTAGGAAATCAGACACTTCATCTGGTTTTTTAATTTTGGAAATAGCTAAACATAGCTTATAAAACATTTTTCCAACTTCATCTTTTTTTAAATTTTTTGTACTTTCTGTCATAAAAATACGATAACCCATTTTGCATATTACTACCGTACACTAGAGTACGGTAGTGTTTGTTATATATGGATTTATTTTTAAAATTTTATAAATAACAAATTATTTACAGAGAAAAATAAAAAACCTTAAACACACATTGTGTTTAAGGACGAATAAATCGTGGTACCACCTTAATTCAGTTTTTAGCTTATAGGTTTTAGTTTGTAGCAAAAACTATAAACTAATAGCTAACACCTAAAAACTCTTAATTACAGCTATTACGGGCTTACCCGATGAGGTCTACTCTGTCTTTCAAAAGACTTTCTTCTCACATTCTCTCGCTAGTTAAAACGAATTCAGGCAGTGATAGCCACCCTACTAAAGAATTTTACTTTTTTATTCTACCTTAAAATATTTCTTTTGGCAATAACGGTTGCATAATGGTTGTCAGCAGAACTTCCATCATCTCTCGCAAATGACTAACAATTTCTTTTGATAAGATTGCCTTCCACAAAAGTTAAAATGATAAATTATTATTTTTCATCTCCTTTATTTCTTTGGGTTTTTCAAGCAGAACTCCTTTGTGTAGCTTGTGAAGAAGCGGCAAGACTCCGCATTTTTTGCAAATGCCCCAATTGCATTTGCCACCATTTTCTTTGGATAAATTTTTACAAAGCAAAATCTCCCGCTCAAAAACATCTTTTTTAATAACATTTTTCTTTAGCCCCGTCTTGCAATTGGGTTTTTTGTTTTCATCATTGATGTTCATACATTTAAAAAAATATTAATAATTTTATCTTTCCCACTCTTTGATGTGCGGTGAAAAATCAAGTTGGTAATCGGGAATTCCCAATGATACCCCATATTTCATTACAGCGTCATATTGCTCTGATTTAGATCGCTCAACTTTAAATACTTTATCACGAAAGATGACATAGTGAAAATCATGATTTTTAAAATCCGTGGCAAGAACTCCCTGTGTTGTCTGTACTCGGACACACAGGGATGAATTGCCACAAAGTTCCCAACAACCACCAATGTAGTATAATAACTACATATGACAAATATAGAAAAAGATATATGGTATTGGTATCACAATGTCTCTGAAGCTTACTACCATATCCAACTAACCATAAAATATCGAAAATCATTATTCAATCAAAGAACTGAAAAGATAATCCTTGAAACTCTCCAAGGATTCAAAGATAGATATGCCATTGAAATCTCTCACGTAGGATTTGATAAAAACCATGTTCACTTCCTCTTAAGATTCCTTCCTAAATACTCTGGAGGACAAGTTATCAGATTAATAAAGATAACTACTGCCAAACAGATATTCAAACAAGTCCCTGAAATAAAAAAAGAACTCTGGGGAGGAGAATTTTGGACAGATGGATATTATTTCTCCACTGTCAGTGGAAAGGGAGATAAAAAAGTAATAGAAAGATACATTGAAAAACAAGGACGAGGGGATGATATTAAACAATTAAAACTCTTCAACCTTTAAGTAACAACCATACGCCCTGCGTTGTCTGTACTCGGACACGCAGGGTCGTTAACA
>Ga0209319_1001501_pt1 | contig 18607 bp, 44 predicted proteins | sample RifGroE2_FD_184000 | JGI IMG/M metagenome (GOLD analysis project Ga0209319, IMG submission 184000) | Groundwater microbial communities from Rifle, Colorado - Groundwater E2 (SPAdes) (version 2) | ecosystem: Environmental > Aquatic > Deep subsurface > Groundwater | place: Rifle, Colorado, United...
TGCAATAATGACTTGATAAATTTAAATCATTTATTCCCCATTGAATATACAATTCTTTATATATTTCATCAATTATATATTCTGGTATTTGAATCCTTGTACTTGTTTCCACATTATAACCATAATTCTTTCCTGCATAATCTACAAACCATTTAATAAAACCATCAAGATATTCTTGTTGTATTTGCATATTATCGGCTCCTTAAATTAATCTTTTATTATGTTTTGCATAATACTCAGCCCAACAACTCATATGCACATTTGGATTTTCTCTTGACATTTTCTTATATTTTCTGTATTTCTTTTTAAGTAATTTCATTTCTTCATATACATCTGAACTAATATAATTCCAAATGTCAAAATATATTGTATCAAATTTTGTTCCTTTTGAAAACTCATATTCAAATACATCACCATGAATTATTTTAACTTTTTCATTTAAAGGCAATTGCTTACCAACTAATTCTATAACTTCACAATATTTCTCTAGTATTGTTATTGACTTCACGTTATCTTTATTTTGAATTGGTAATACAATTAATCCTATACCTAATCCTGCAATAAATACATCACCATTTGCTATATCTATTATCTCTCTATTTGTTCTTTTCTCCATTGATGTATTAGACATTATACAATCATATTTATCCATAAGTCTAACATATTTTCCTGTTGGTACATCACATCTAAAAGGTCTATTTTCATGTTTTATTTCAAATTTATTAAGTATAAATTCACCAATTTGACCTTCGTTTAATATTTCATGCATTTCTTTGTACATATTATATCTCCTTTCATTATTCTTCTTTCTCTAACAACATTTTAACTCTATTTATTTCTTCTTCAGTATGTACAGTTCCACCTGTATTCATCTGAAGATACCATTGCAATACATCTTTCCTAGTTGGCAAATCATTAACATTGATTTTCATATCATATTTCATTCTTAAATCATCTTCATATTCATTGTAATAATATCCAAATACTTTAATTTCATTATTTATAAATCTCTTAATAGCAGTATACCTTTGCAATCCATCAACACATACAAAATCTTTATATGTTCTATCACTATGCTTCCAATTTGGATTATTAAGATATATGACCCTTGCGTTCTTTGCTCCACCTCTAAGAACAGATTCTATAAATAATATTTGTTGATTTTCTGCCCATATATGACCTCTTTGAAAATCAGGATTCATTTCTAATTTTACATTAGTATCAATACCATTACTCCATTCTTCAATTGCTTTTACTAATTTTTCAAAACTATAATTACATTCCCAAGAACCTGTATCAATATATTGAGGTATATCAGAAAATTTCATATGTATTTTCTCCTTTCTAATTGTTTTCTTTAGGCAGAAGCATCAAAACCTCTGCCTAATATTATTAATAAATATATATTATAATAATTTAAATTAATACATTTTCTTTAACAAGATTATGATCTACTTTAACAGCATAAACTTCAGCATTACAATCACATTCGAACGGTGTATGAACAACTAATTGTACTTTATACCAACCAGAGTTTGAATTTAATGCTAAATATTCACCTTCTATTGGAATTCTTGCAAATTCTCTAATTTCATTAACCCAATTAAATTTACCCATATCTCTTGTGTGCAAAAATACTTTCATAACTTTACCACCTCCTTTTTAAATTTATAATATTTCAATTATAACATAATTTTACTTCCAAACAAATTCTTCATGTAAAGCAAATCCTTCTTCTGTGAATATTCTATCACTTGGGAAGTATTCTGTAAATATAATACTTATACTATTTGATAATTCATCTGGCAATTTACCAAACATATCGTTGGTATTCCTCTGACCACTTCTCTCACCTACAAAATAAATAAATTTACTACCTTTATTATAATTGTATTCACCTTTAATGTCTTTATTTAATGTGATAATTGATACTGGTTTTGCCATAGTATAATCGAAATGATTCTTGCCTAACTTTTTAATGATGGTGATTAATTCATCTACATTACCGTTAGTTGTTACATAACTTTCTTGATAACCCATAATATTATTCCTCCTGTTTAATTAATTTTATTTATTTTTATTATATCTAACATTTGCCTTTTCTCCATCTATATAACCAGACGTATAAGAATAATTAAATGCTCTAGCTACTTCACCAACAAGTTTTATATCAATTCCTGATTCTTTTAATTTTTTAAGAATATCTTTTAAATCAATATTATTTTCACTCATGATAACACATCCTTATAATACTGAATAACTTTTTATTAAATCTTAAAATTACTAATTAGCAATATCTCGCCACATGTAAATGCTATTATAAAAAGTATTATAAAAATATTTATTATCCATACCCCTATTAAATATTCTCTGTTTAAAATATTTTGTATCAAACACCATGAGAAACCAAATATGAGCATACCTAATATTATTATAAAACAAACATATAGAATATTAAATAATACAATTTGCATTTTCTATTTCCTTTCAATAGTATTATTTTAATTTTCCTCCTAATTTTAATTTTACTTTATTTGACTATTTAATGCCATTACAATCATTCTTGCTTCTTCTAAACTACCTGTGAATACTCTAATACACAATTTATTATCTAAAAATCTTTCATCTAAATTAAGTATCATTAATGTATTAGCTTTATCCAATATTTCAATATTATCTTCTGAAATAAACACTGAAACTATAATTCCTGGTATATCATCAATATAATCAATATCCTTTTTTTTATTATATTTAATTGCTTTTAATTCTGCCCATTCTATGATACTTTCATCAGTACAATCAATTTTATCCTTAACCAATGAAATGTAATCTCTAAAAGTCATTACACCAAAATAATGATTATCTTTAATTTTATCAAATTTACTTAAATTAATAACTGTAATTACATCATTTTTTGATTCAATAACTTTTACTTTTAAATCAACATTTTCATTCAATAATCTCTCAGCGATATCATTTACTTTATCATGGTCAATAGGAATAGATATTTTAGTTTCATTAATGATATTTCTCATAACATCTTTCCTACTAAACGTATACCAAATCCAATCTTCTTGATTAATATCCCATATGTCACCTTGGGTATTAATATCAATATTTGTCATCCCTCTAGTTAAGTAAATTCCTTTTCTTTCATCACTATTATACTGTTCTATTAATCTCTGTTTAACTCTACCAAGTGATTCATCAACAATGATTTCATATTGAGTGTTATTATCTAATTCTTTTAATGTGATAATTGTACCTAGTTTATTATTACCTTTTTCTTTGATGCCTATTAACTCACATTTAATTTGTATTAGTTTCATTATAATTATCTCCTTTATCTTTAAATTAAACTTCCTGTGCAAATTTCAATGTATCCATAACCATTTGAAACACCCAATCTTTCTTCTTATTAGATATTGTATCACTGTTCATAACTTTTTCAAACTCTTCAATTAAATCTTTTTTCATTTCTTCCCTACACGCATTTTTATAATCTATGTTTAATTGTTCTATTTTCATAATAAATTCTCCTCTCTATTATGATTAATTTATTTTCATTTAAACTGGTTTATCATTCTTTTTAAGATATTCAATTAACTCATTTGCTTTTTGAATACCTTCCTTGAAAACTTCCATGCCTTTTACTATCCAATTATAATTAATTTTATTTCTAGTAAGCAATATAGCAAGTCTATTCTCAAATACCACATTGGTTTTATCATAATTTAAAACAATCATTTGTTACCTCCTCTTAAACTTGTAAATGTCTTTTCCCTGACAACTTAAACTTAGATAATGCTTCTTCCCTTGTCAAATATAATCTATCACCATAATTATCAATAACAAAATATTTAGTTTTATAACCACAATCTTCTTTACCTATAACATATTTCTTTCCTTTGGATATTAATTCTTTATCATTATCAGATATAGTTTCTAATGCTAGCATAATTAATACCTCCCCTTATTATACTTTATCCTCACACTTAGTCAATACAATCTGACTATTCTCATTTACTTCTACCAACATTGCAACACCTTCTTCTACACCTACTTGTTTTCTTATTTCTTTTACAATGTGAATACGCCCTAAGTCATCAAGTTTTCTTATTATTTTATGTGGCAACTTATAATTCACTTTCTTTCTATTATTATATTAATATTCTGTTAAAAAGTCAAGAAAAACTTTTGATTAATTTTACTTATTTTATTTATTTAATCTTCATATTTAGAGATACTCCAACTCAACACTTCTTCATCAGATATCGGCAATATGCTATGATAACATGCATATGCTAATATATCTTTAGTTTCTTGGTTTAATTCTTTGCCTGTCATAGCGCTACGAATAATTTCTATAAATATATCTTTTAAATTGTTAGGTAGATTTGATAATGTAAATGTTAGATTAAATGATTTTATTGTGTCCATTTGTATGTGCTCCTTTTTTTATTATTTACCACCGAGTGTTGAAATTATATTTTATTTACCACCAAATATTGCTAATAAGATAATACCAAGTATAATCGCACCCATTTAAATCACTCCTTTAGTTTATATTAATTAGCATATTAATAATAAATCTATTCAAACTTTAATAATAACTTTCTGGCATTATTCTTTTCTCCCTCAGTAGTAGCTTTATCATTAATCATTGCTAATAACTTTTTGCGTTTATCTTCTTTCTTTTTACGCTCTGTTGCTCTGTATTCAATTAATGCTTCATCCCATTCATGTGAAAACATCATTTTGATCACTCCTTTTTGTTGTGGATTATTGTAATAGTATAATTTGCTTAAATTCGTTACTATATACTATTCAGAAACTAAATTACTATCTTTTAGAAATTTTAATACCTTATCATATTCTTCTTCTTTTATTTTAATTCTAATAGTTTTATATTTCTGTTTTTTAATATAATCCCAAGCATCTCTACTATTAACTAAATTCCAATCATCATCTTCTTTATATTGTTTAATATATTTATTTTCTAAATCTCTTATTTCAATTTCAGGTAATCCATCACAAAATTCAATTACTTTAAATGTTGCACCATTATCTAACATTTCATATGTATGTAACATTAGTTTATTTTTATATCTATGACCTTTAAATCTTTCTCTGAATCCATTAATAGTTGAACCGATATAAATATTATCATCTAATACAATTTTATAAACACCAATTTTATTTTCATTTTCTCTGGAAATTAGAAAGTTTGAAAATTCTTTTCTTTTTCTAGTATTATTTCTACCATTATTTTTCCTTCTGTCATTCTCATTTTTTGTTATTTTTCTTTGTTCATACTTGTTTAAAACTAAATACCCTCTACCTTGTTTTTCTAGTTGATAAATACTTTTAATTTCTTTTAATAATGATTTTCTACTATTTGTACTATCTTTATATTCTAATTTTAATACTTCACACATTTCTTTTAAATCTTTATATTTTTTACCTACTTCTAATTCACCAACATTTAATAATATTTTATTCAAAAAATTATTTTCTCCTTTATTATTTATTTTATTTATTAATACTCCATACCTACTCTATGCAGATTCCCTGCATTTTTAATTTACGGATTGCAAGCAATTTGCATACCCAATGCCTACTGATTGCAAATTGCTTGCAATATTAATTTACAGAATGCACATTAGTCAACACTATCTAGGCACAATATAGATATACTTATATACATATATAGAATTATAGTATAAATATAAAATTATTAATAAATATATAATTAATATTATATAAAATGATTTATCATTTTATTAAAAAATTTAATAGATTACTTCTTATATTCTATGTAATATTTATTTTCTGATATCTTATTATTCACAATATAATGATTAGGTGTATATTGGTATATCTCATTATCATTCTTATCAGTACCTAAATATATAGGTGATTGAGGTAATATTCTAATTAATCTCTTTTCTTTTAGTAAATACAAATATGCTCTTACAGTATTAATATCTCTTTTTATTATATTGCTCAAATATTGTTCGGACGGATTAGCAAACCCTTCACAATTTTCTCCACCAAAATTCTTATTAAATAAATTAGTTAATATGTATAACAAACTAAATCCTATATGTCCTATTTTATGTATTTTATCTAAAATCAAATCACAAGCAATAGAAGTAAATCCTTTTTTATATTCTAATTCTATTACATTAATTATCATATAATCAGTGATTCTTATTTCATCTATTTCATCTATTTTCTCTATATCACCTTCTATTTCTATTAATTTTTGTTCGTATAATAATTTTAAATATTTCTTTATTGTTCTTGCATCTTTAATAACATTAATATAATTTGTTTTCTTTTTAGAATAAGTTATCTTTGGTCTTTTCTCATAATTTCTACTTAATATATTTTGTATTTCTTTTATAGTTACTTGAAATTTATCTCTATTACATTTTATTTGCAATAGAGTACAATAGATAGTAAATCCTTCAGTACCTATTTTTTCAAATATATTACCTTCACTTGCATTAATCAACCATTCATTATCTACTCGTATAAAGTTTTTCAATAAATACTCTTCTCCTCTATAAATTTAATTATTATTTTATTTGTTTGTTTTTATTGTTAGTCCATAATGTCAATTCTCTACTCAATGCATTAGTCATTCGATACAACCAATAAGGTTTTTTAGTTTCATTATTAAACCCATCATCTAGACATAAAAATCCCTCCCTTTTAAAATGATTATGTAAAACAGGAGAATAACATTTATAGATATCTCCTATTTTAATTCTTTTATTATCTTGTTTTATATCTATCATAAATCAATAACCACCTTTATAATTTTATTTTACAACAAAACAAAAATAGAGTTTATTTCAACTCTATATGTATTATAACATTTATATTTACATTCTGTCAACAACTATTTTCTTATCTACTCAAAACAAATCATAAAAAATCGTTCCCAAAGAATAACTTTATCTCAATATATTTGTTTATATTTTTATTAAATCTAATATATAAATCTTAAACTTATTAATACTTTTTAATTGCTCAATAATATCTTCATCATAAATATACCAACCGTAAGTATAATCTTGCATTACACTTTCCGCTATACTTAATATTTCTTTATCTTGTTTTGTAATAGCAGAACTATTACTAAGAATAAAATTTTCTACTTTGCAAAGTTTTTCAATATCTTTAATCTTTTTTAAATTTTCAGTATTCATTATTTTATTGTCCTCCTATTTTATCATATTAATAAACACTCCAACCATTTTCCTTCCAATCAGTACCATCTTCAAACCAATCGTTAAAATCATAACCTTCTTCTGATTTGATAGTATCGTCAACCATATATAAGTATTCATCTGGAGCAAAGTATCTATGAGTTATTTTATGCCCCTGTTTCATTGCTTCAAGTGCTTCTAGTCTAGTCATAATTAAATCAACACCTTCCTTTCTTATTCACTAATCCATATATGGACTTTCATAATAAGTTTGCATACCAATCACATTACCACATTCATTACACTTATAATTCTTAGTATAAATAGGATTCATATTCATATGAAATGTCATTTGAAATTGATCACTACCACAATTACATATTACTTTTTTATTTTCATATGTAAAGTTATTTCCAAATACAAAGTTCCTTCCACCGCACTCACATATTTCTCTATCTTGTGGATTTATATTACCACATACCGTACAATATTCTTTTTCGTATTTATTCATTAATATTATCTCTCCTTTTATATTTACATTTTTTAACAGTGAATAAAAACTCTCTTTCAAAACAATTTTATTTTGATGGATATTGTTCAAATAATTGTTCACAAGTTATGTGAATATTAATTCCGCTAATTTTCCTCCAGAAATCATTTTACCATTGCATCATAAATCCAACCCCATGCAGTTAACATTCTAGCAAATAATGCTCTTTCATGCATACCTAAATTAACAGTTATTTGCTTTGGTATTTCACTTTCATGTACTTTGTATTTTGTTTTCATATATACTCCTTAATTTTTAAACAATTTAGAATTATATACATTAAAACAATTTACAATAATTAAAATACTCCATACAACAATTAAAATATAATCTTTACTATTAATACTAACTAAAAACCCAAAAATAGAAAGTCCTAAAAGTATGGTAGTTATTTTGCAAATATTTTTTAATGCTTTGATTATTGCTTTAAACATGGTATTATTCTCCTTTATAATCCATTCAATTCTTTACTTTCTGCCATCATTCTCATAATATCGGCAATTTGAAATCCTACAACTTCATTACCTTTAGGATATTGTCTTTCACATTCTTCAAGCATATATAAACAATAATTTAAATATTCTTCAATATCCTCATTTTCTTCTTCAAAAGATATATTTTCTAAATAGTTTAAATTATTTACTCCATATTTATTAAACCAATCTTGGTAAAATATTGGTGATACTTTATAATAATCATCTATGAAATTAACAATCTTGGTTAATATTTTTTGAATATTGTTCATAATTTATACTCCTTCAACATTTAAATCCATTCATAATAAATTGACACACTTTTGCAAAATCACTAAGACTAATATTATTATCTTTGCAAAATTTTTCTATAATTTCTTTCTGCTTTTCCCAATTCATTATATATCCTCATCCTCCTACTACTACTCATATTTCTTTACAATATCATTTGTATTTTTAAAATAACACATATCTAATTCCCACACTGCTTGTATACGTCCTAATGCCCTATCAGATAATAATATCCATTCCCAAGATTCTTGCCAAGCAGTTTTTTCTTCATTTACATAATTTCTTTTGGGAATGTTATTTTCAGACATATTTTTAACCATTTCTTCAAATATAAGTTTGTATACTTCTAAAAGTTGATCTTTATGTTTCTTAACTGCTTCATCCGCTATCTTAACAAATTTCTTTGTAGATATGTTCATGTTAATTTAATCTCCTTTATAATGTTTTTAAATTAAGAGCAATTCAATCATTGCTCTTAATTTAATCCATTAAAAATTTAATTGTATTTTCAAATGATTTATACATTAAAATTTCAATTTGTACAAATAAATTATCATTATTAGAAGTTATATAAATACTATCATTACAATTGTCTGTGTATAACATAATTTTAGATATTTCTTTTTCTTTTATTTCTAATTGAATTCTTACTTTACATATTAAATTATATCCATATTTTGATATTCTTTTATATATTTTAAAATTAGGTAAACATATATTTTCGTCTAACCATATAGCATTTTTATTCCATTCTATCCAAATATCATCATAAATATTTGATAATATAAGCAATTCTTTTATTTGTTCTTTATACCAATTTAACATATTAATATTTCTCCTTTTATTAAATTATATTATTATTTCATAAATTTCTTTTGATTAAAACCTTTATTTTTATACTCAGGATTAATCTTATCATCTAATACATTATTATTCAACCATTGAATTGCCTCATACTCATCATAAAATTTAAGTGCATCACCATTTCCATCTTTGAAAAAATGGTCTTCATAGTAGCCGCCTTCATCAAACCATTGCATACAAACTACTGTTACATAATCTTTATTTTCATTATAATAAATTTTATAGTATACTTCATCGTTCATAATTATTTACCTCCTTTTATTTTATGTTAATATTTTCCATGGCTTATTTCTAAAAAATTCTCTAGCAATTCTTCTTTCTCTGTCATTATTGTAATACCAATTTTTAACACTATTATCAACACCATAACCATAGATACATTCATATAAATTTCTCTTATACCAAAATCTAAGCAAATACATATTGCCATAACTTATTCTTTTAATGTCTAATTTAACTCCATTAATTTCAAATTTCAATCTGAATTTATCGTGCATACTATAAGAATCAACATTAGCACCAAATACACAATTTACAATTTTATTATTTGAGATAATCAACAATTGTGTTTTATACACACAAATTAATAATTCTTTATCACCAATGTATACAAAATAGTTGCCATTAATTTGATAATCATAACCATCTTCATCTATTAATGAATCAATAGTAAATCCAACAGCTTTTTGCATATCCATAAAGAAATCATCTCTATGAATTACTATTCCATTTTTCTTTAAAACTGCTCCATAATCTACCATTGCCATAATTAATTTCTCCTTTTTTTATCTATAATTTATAATCTTCATCAAATAACTCTGGATGTAACTCCATTTCTTCCTTAACAATATTATCCTTATCATTAACAAAATCTTCTAATTTCTTTACAACTTTCTCGAATTCATCAATTTTAAAATCTTCATCAAACAATGCAACACTCCATCTATCAAATGTCTCAGGAAAGTCTGCTCTCAAACAATACTTCCAATCTGTACCATAATGGGGTTCTATGAAATTGATAAGTAAATTTTCATTATTATAAACATATGCTCCATCTATTTCCCAAACAAGTTGTAAATTAAATTGTTGTATGAGTTTATTTAACATAGTTATCATTCTCCTTTCTATTATAATGTTCATTCTCTTGAAGGATTATTTAATGTTCGTGAACCTCACACGACTAAAGTCGCGTGCTTCTAGTATCACTACTAAAAATTCCTGCATCATCGCCCTCGTAACCTACTAACTCTACAGGCGTATAATCGGATCATTCCGACCCTATTTTTTTGTTTTAGATTATATTAATTTTAACTTACCATTCCTAGTTCTCTTAGTCCTTCTTTTAATATGTTCTTACTAGCATTTTCATCTCTTTGATGAATTGATCCACATTCTGTACATACCCATTCTCTGATTGATAAGCATTTAACTTCTTTGTTTTTATGCCCACATTCTGAACAAATTTGACTACTAGCAAACCAAGGACTTATCTTATGATAAATTTTATAATTCCATTCAGATTTATACTTTAACTGTCTTGTGAATTCTCCCCATGAGACATCTTGAATTGCTTTTGCTAGTTTATGATTTTTTAACATGTTTGCGATCATTAAATCTTCACTGATTATCACTTGGTTATTGTAAACAATCTCTGAAGATAATTTATGTTGAAAATCTTTTCTAGTGTTAGTTATTTTAGCATGAATTCTTGCAATTTTTATACTTTGTTTCTTAAAATTATTACTACCTTTAATCATTTTTGCTTGTTTCCGTTGTAATTTAGCTAATTTACCCTCATATTGTTTTAATATTCTTGGATTGTCAACATGAGCATTGTTTGTATCAATAATAAATTCCTTAATACCCAAGTCAAAAGCTATCATATTTTTACTTTCAGGCAATACTTCATGTTCAACTTCCACATTAAAACTAACAAAATATTTATTACTAGGGGTTTTGGATATAGTAGCAAATAATATTTTCCCTTGAAATTCTCTATGAAGTTTTGCAGTTATTTTCCCCAATTTAGGTAATTGCACTAAATTCTCTCCAAATAAAACTTTAATATTATTATTTGTAAAATTTGTCTTATAAGAATAATGATGATCTCGTTTACTTTTAAACTTAGGAAATCCTTGATTTTTATTTCCCTTTTTAATTTCTCTAAAGAAGTTCTGATAAGCTGAGTCCAAGTCATAAATAGAATTAGTTAAGGCAAATTTATCTACGTCTTTAAGCCAAATGTATTCTTGTTTTAATGTCCTATTGCAATAATTATTACAATCCGTTTTAGAAATAGATTTTTCATCGTTCTTATATAACTCAATTCTTTTGGCTAGTAATTGATTATAAACAAATTTCACACAGCCAAATGTTTTAGCTAATTGTATTTGTTGATCTGCATTTGGATAGATGCGATATTTAAAACCCTTAATGACAGTTTTCATAGATAAATTCACCTCCAATCTATTTTTCTTTCTGACTATTAATATAATTTCTTATTTGCTCTTCGGTATTCTCACTAACAGTTGCTACAAAATATGAAGGATTCCACATATGTCCTCCCCATAGTTTTCTTTTTAGTTGAGGATATTGTTTCATCATTAGTCTTGCTGAAACGCCTTTTAATGCCTTCATAATATCTGGTATATAATGTTGTGGAGAACATTCTATTAATAAATGAATATGATCTAAATCGCCATTTATTAATATTATAGTAAACTTATTATCTTCAGCTATTTTATTTAATATTTCTTTAAGTTTATTTTCTCTGACTGTATCTAATATTTTATGTCTATATTTTACACACCAAACAATATGATACTGGATAGAGTAGATATAACCTCTACCATGATATACTTGAGACATATATTATCACCTCTATATAATAATAACATATGTATTCTGTAAAGTCAAGTATATCAGTTGTTTTGAGTATTGTTTGATTGACATATGTATCGCCGACCTAACTCACGACTGAAGTCGCGAGAGTGCGGTCGGTTTCTTCAAATGGATTCTTATGTGTAAAAAATTGAATTTGAAAAGGTTCATCTATATCAATTTCTAATAGTTTTGCTACATTATAAATATTTGTTATATTGCTTGTAAAGTTATTTTTATTTATTTGTTGCATTATATATTATTATCCTTTCTGTATAAATTGTGAAATTTTAAATCAATATTTAATTTCTATACGGATTGCCTTTGTTAGATTCTTTGTCTGAACATATATAAATATGATAATTATTATGAAAACTGCATATATCACAATTATTAAAACTTAATTTACATCTAGTTTTCCATTTAGCACAATCATAACAAGTGCATCCAACACAAGTTTTTCCAGTATATTTTTCTAAATTAGGATTCTTTAAAATCATATCTCTTGTAAATAACATTATTAGTTTACTTCACTTCCTTTAAAAGTTTATTATTACAAATCTTGCAATTGGTTGTATTATTTATTATTTTCTTCTTCTTCTTCAACAGGTTCGTACCAAACATATGTAGGATTTCCACCTATTATAAAACAATGAAGACATATATGAGTGCCTTTATTTTTACATGTATCACATTTATTCATATATTTCAACTCCTTCTTCATTAAATAATTTATTAATCTTCACAAGCCACCACAGCACCACAAACTTGACACTTACCATTTGCTATAACAGTCTCTACTTCTACAAATTTACCTGTTTCATCAAAGTAAAATAAAGGTATTGTATTATGATGGTTGTTTTTTAATCTGATAGAAGTGCAATTGTGTTCATCTACTTCTTCAAATATTTCTATTTTAAATTGATTCATTAGATTTTTGAATTTTTGTAGATTTGTCATAAAGATTACTCCTTTATCTCCTTATTTAATTTTACACCTATCAATATACATATTTCTTTGTGTCTCATCGTTAATAATTATATCAATACCACTCTGTTTTACTTTATTCAACACAACCATCATATCATATAAAAACAATGATTGCTCTGGTGTTAATTCATTAAATCTTTCTCCTTCAACTAACCACAACCATGCAAATTTATGTAATTCTTCTAAGTCTAGTTTTTTCATTATTTTACCTCATAATACTTTTGATTATGGTTACATTCATTTTTATCCTTACACCTTTCACAATTCTTACATTTTAATGGTCTACTTCCATCTTCAAGATAATATGTGCATTGATATTCCCTTAAATTTTTTGCAGTTGCTTTAATATATTCACCATTATCAGCATAGTTAAATCTATTAAAAGTAACATTATCATCATTATGAAAACATCTTAATACTGCTGATATTTGTCCTGTTTCTATATCTTTGTCATATAAACCGCCGTGTTTAGTATCGTACATGATCATATTACTTATCTCCTTTATTTTAAATTTACAAATCATGACAAAACTCATACTTGATCATCTTTTTAATTCCCATCTGCTCCTTCTGAAAAAGAAGTACACATTACATAAATATAACCATTATCTTCAGTCGTAAGTAATTCCAATTCTTCTAAAGTACATATTTCATTTTTAGAATATTCACATTTGTTATTGTCACATTTTACTATTTTCATATTATTTCTCCTTCCTCAAACTATAATAAATATTATTTATACAACTATTATCTTCACACTCATAACAATACACATTTTTTCTCATATCACAATTTCTTGCTCTTTCAAGTTTAATTTGCAAATCTATTTTATCATTTTCTAATTGCTTAACATAGTTTTTAATGTGATATAATTCATTTGATAGATTTACATTTTGTTGCATTGTATGTTCTCTGCTACTTATTATATCATGCTTAGATACATTTTTGAATATTTCATTGTTAGATTCTATTTTTTCTCTCAGTGAATTTATAGTTTGATTTAACCATGAATTAAATGACGTTATATCATCACTACAAAATACCATACCATATGAAGATAATTCTTCATAATTATCTCTTAATTCCTCGAAAATTTCTTCATTTGAGTAATTATTGGTATGAAGTATTGCAATAATTATTTCATTTGTATGGTTATCTTCTTCTGTTAACTTGATTATTTTATTTTTAATAGTCATATGTTATATCTCCTTATATTAATTTGCTGATTTAATTTTTAATGCTGGCATACTCCAATTAGAGCAAACTTCTAATTGAGGGTATTTAAAAATAGGACAATTATTTTCATCTACACTAATTCGTGCTTCCCATTTTTACTACCATCAAAATTTGAAATAATTATTGCAAAGTCATCTGAATCAATTATTGCTTCTTGTGGATTAAAATTACTTGTTCCTCTGTTTTCCAATGTTATTCTAATTTTTCTTGCCATATAAATTCCTCCTTAAAATATTGTAACCATATAACTATTTTGTTAAATTAACAATACCAAAAATCAAAACATGGTAAACAACAACCATTATATTTATTAGCTACTGATTTTAAAATTCTCTTCCCACATTTACAACAATTAACATATTCAGTATTATTTTCTAAAGATTCAAGAAATACTATTTCGTCTATTTCATTATTTGTTAAATTATAATCCTTTTTAGTTTCACTATATCCATAATTACATCCTCACTTTTCAATCAATTTATCGATTGATTATGTTTTAAATAATCTGATACTTATCTTTATAAATTGCATAAGCAGGTAAATTTAATTGTTTCTTATCATTTTCTATATGTACTCCATCCTTAAATGGAGTTTTTATTATTCCATTTTCTGCTATTGGATTAGGTTTTGGGTACCTACAATTTGTTTGTCCCATAATTACATTTACTAAATCACCTAGAAAATGTTTATATATCAAACTATAAATTGCTGTAAGGTTATTACCATCTTCATTAATATTGAAATATCTTATTTCCAAACGTGGAACTGGTAAATTTAGATTTTCTTCTTCTGTTATAATAGTTCCTTTTATCCATTCATTAATTCTAACATTCATTATATATTCTCCTTTTATTTTTAATTATATCACCTTTCTTTTCAAAGGCACAACTATTTTCAATTCCATACTCTTTAACACCCTTGGTCTATAAACCCTATTCCTTTTTAATTCCAATAATATTTCGTCTTGCCTTTTAACACTTTCATATGTATGCTTCAAGTGTTCAATATTCTTATCAATAAATGTTTTCTTTAAATTAATCATTGTTTCCAATTCATCTTTATAATACCTCCGTTTAATCCTGGCATCTTTAATCATATTAGCAAGTAAACAACCTTCTGCTGCGTTAAACTTTTCATTTTCTATCATGTGTAGTACATCTTGTTCTAAGAATTGATATTCTTGAATTTGATATTTAAAATATTCTAAATCTTGATTAATTTTATCATAAATCTCTAGTAGTTGTTCAGTGTATCGTTTTGCTCTACACATTTATATCGCTCCTTGTGTTATGTATTGTTTTTTATAATTACATTGTATCACTATGCTAGGCACATAGCAACTATTATTTTATGATTTTGTTAAATAATTTATACGACATCTTGATACTTTGGACTAATACCTATGTCAATTTTATCAATATTATCTTGAATCATTTGGTTAATTTTTTCAATTCCATACCTATCAATAGTATCCTTTAATTTTTTCATTAATTCATTCTTTGTGGATGCATTGGTAATCAATAATCCACTTTTTGCTTCGGATATATTATATACACCATTAGCATCCTGAGTTATAAACATATCAAGTCCATACTTACTTATTGGTATGCCTATAACTTCTTCATAATGTGGTTCTGGTTTTCTTATCAATTTATAGAAGGTATCTGTTATTACTTCTTTATTAACCTTATTAACCTTTGATTGTTTCTTAGTATATGGTACAATGTCTTGGTAATCCGTTGTACTTAAACTATCTAACAATGGCATAGTTCCTTTATCTGTTGACGGTAGTTTAATACCTGTCATATGGTAAAATACTTTTTTACTTATGGTATTGTAAGTATGCAACCAACTTTTTAACTTATTTTTACACATTTGATTGTCTATGTTTTCAATTAATACCAACAATTCACACAACATCAATTCATTGTATTGACCTTGAACATCTAAGAATATACTCTTAGCAATGTCAAGTTTTTCATTGTCTGAGTAGTTCTCAGCTTGCTCGTTTAACCAATTGTCAAACTCTTGTTTTTCTCTTTCTAATATCTCTTTACGTTCTTTTTCTTGTTGCTTATGATTAAATTCATCTTGTGCTACTTGTAGGAGTTTGTTATTTTCTGCTATTGTAAACTCTTTAACTCTTTGCTCATCAATAAGGTTATTATCTAAGAGGTATAAAGCATAATTATATTCAGTTTTTGTAATATGATAAAAGCTACCATCTTGATCTTTAAGTCTGTAGTCTGTTCTTGGTTTAGTGTCACATCTTAATTTACTACTGTAATAAGAGTAATCTTCTTCTATGCCTGGGATTAATCCTTCTTGTAGTTTAATAAGGATAAATTCTTTATTAGTTATTACATTCCCGTTACATTTGATTAGATTGTCTAGTGTCTTCTCTACTCTTAATTTTTGCATTGGTTTTAGATTGTTAGTGAAACCTAAATATGTATCTTTAATGTTAGTATTCATTATGACAACTCCTTTTATTTACTAGAAGAAGGAGAAATTAATCTCCCTCTTATTCATCAAAAATCATTCCTTCTGCATCTTCTAAAGCTGAAATTAAAGCATCCCATTCCTCACTCTCTCCAAGTGTCTCAGCAAGAACGTATACTGTTTCTAACGGTATTCCATAGTCTTCAGACAAAGATTCTAAATAGTCATCTCTGTTCTTATACCCATTTTGTAAATAGATACTATCTTTATTCTGCATATTATTACAACCTCCTTAAACAATATTATGTCACTACTAAGCCATTTTATCCAGCATAATTTGAAATCTCTGGTCAACCATTTGAGATACTTTAGCTAATACTTGCTTCTCACGTTCATTTGCTATATCTCTTTCTGATTTAACAAGTAATATTTCTTCATTCTTACTCTCAAACAATGATTTAACTTTCTTGATATTATCATCGAGAGAGTTTCTAATATCTGTCAACATCTTTTCAATATCTTCATCAGAAACACCTATTGTATTGGCAACATTAGTTTTAATGTTATTTTGTTCTTGATTTGATATTTTAATTTCACCATTTGACATAAGTTGTCCTAATTTTTCAATTGCCCACTTTTGAAATTCAAGTACAAGTTTTTTCTTATCTGGTGATAGTCTGTTGTATGATATTTTCATTAGTAGGCCGATTACACCGTCCCTAGTGAGACAAATATTTTTACCACTTTTAGATGTTAGTAACGTAACGTAACTTACATATGATTTAAATAATTCAGTATTCCTATTAAGGATTATACGAATATTAGCATCATCCATACTTAATCCTTTTGCAATATCATTTATAGGTATTACATAACCTTTTTCAGTTTGATAAAGTCTAATTGGCATACCATTAAAATTATTTTCAATAAAGTCATCTACATCAATTTTACTATGTATTTCTTCATCTTTCTCAATATTACTTTTAATATCATCATTAGGCATACAACTAATTATTTCATATTCTGCTGGTTGATAATTTTTTCCTTTTTTAGCATTTTTAACTTTTTTAATAAATCCTTCTTTAATAAGAATATCCATATAAGGTGTAATTTGTCCTTTAACACCTATTTCATTATTAAATGAATATGTATTAGCCGAAAATTTACCTTCTGGGAAAGTTGCTAATAAATATTTCTTTAATTTGTTTACTTTATTAATTCTTTCCATTGTACTTGATTTAATATTATTTTCCATTGTTATCAAATCTCCTTTTAATTTTATTTTAGTAGTTTAGAATAGTTTGGTTAATAGGGAAGGAAGTTTAACCTTCCCTATTAACTTACTTTTTCATTATCCAATTCTACATCAGGTATATCATCTATTGTTAATTCTGGTATTTCATCAGATTCAATTTCAGGTTCAGGTTCATTCTTAAATTCATCTAATATAGCATTATTTTCTTCATAAGTCTGTTTTACTGTTGCTATCTCTACAGGTGCTTCCCTTCTCATTTTAACAATCTCAGCATCAATGGCCAACATTCTTAAATCAACCATTTTCAATTCATTAACCTTCTCAACCATACCATCTTTATAGTCTTGGTTAGGTTTCTCAAAGAATTTATATGCCCACTTTGCAAATTCAGTAACAGGTACATTAT
>Ga0209319_1001503_pt1 | contig 18546 bp, 17 predicted proteins | sample RifGroE2_FD_184000 | JGI IMG/M metagenome (GOLD analysis project Ga0209319, IMG submission 184000) | Groundwater microbial communities from Rifle, Colorado - Groundwater E2 (SPAdes) (version 2) | ecosystem: Environmental > Aquatic > Deep subsurface > Groundwater | place: Rifle, Colorado, United...
ATTATTAGATTAGATTTATAGTTACACATTATGCCGCCTATAAATCCAAAAACATTAACACCTGCTTGCTTCAGTATATGTGCTATTATTGATGATATTGTTGTCTTTCCATGACTTCCTGCTACAGCAATTGTAAAAGCATCTTTTGTAATCAACCCTAATATTTCTGCTCGTTTATATATTTTGTAATTCTCTCTTTCCAAATAGTTATAAATATTTGAAACCTTTGGCACAGCAGGAGTATATACAACAAATTTTAACTTTTTAGGGAAATAATCGATACTATCTTCATAAAAAACATTAATACCCTCCTTAATTAGTGCTTCTGTTAATGTTGTTTGGGTCTTATCATAACCATATACATTATAATTAAGGCACTTATAATACCTTGCTATAGCACTCATTCCTATACCTCCAATGCCAAGAAACAATATATTAGTATCTCTATTTTCCATTTATATCATTAATAATATATTCAACAATATTTTGCGTTGCATTAGGAAATGCAAATTTTTTTATATTTTCAGATAAGTTTTTCATTAAATCATCGTCACTTATAATATCTAATGCTTTTTTTATGATTAATCGTCCAACTTCGTTTTCTCCAATCATTATAGCTGCCCTTTTCGCTACAAGAGTGTTTGCATTAACTGTTTGATGATCTTCAGTAACATTGGGTGATGGAACGAGTATTGATGGCTTTGCATTTATTGCTAATTCTGAAATTGCTATTGCACCAGCTCTAGAAATAACCAAATCTGCAATATTATAAGCATAATCCATCCTATCAATAAATTCAGTAATTACTATTCCCTTTCTATTAACATCATTTTTGTAATCATATTTAAACGTTTTTCCTGTTTGCCATAATACTTGAATATCTTGATTTATAAAAGAATTAATATGTTTATGAAAAACATTATTGATTGTTCGAGAACCTAAACTCCCTCCAAGAACTAGTATTGTTTTTTTATTATCTAATAGCCCAAAATATTTTAAAGCCTCTTCTCTATTTATATTATTCTCTATGATATCCTTTCTTATAGGATTACCCGTAAGAAGTATTTTATTTGCATTAAAGAATTTATCCATATTAGGATAAGCTACAAATATCTTTCTTACATATTTACTTAAAAGCTTATTAGTTATTCCTGCATAAGAGTTTTGTTCCTGTATATAGCATTTTTTACAAAATAGTGAAGATACAAAAAGTATCGGACCACTTGAATATCCTCCAACACCAATTACAATCTTAGGATTAAATTTTATTATTATTATTAATGAATGTATTAAGCTAAATATGATTTTGCATATTGTTTTTATATTCTTGATTTTTGATTTTCTGTTAAATCCTTCAATCCATAGACCTTTTATATTATATCCAGCTTCAGGAACTTTTTTCATTTCCATGCGATTTGACGAGCCAACAAACAATATATTTTCTTGTTTAATAGATAGTTTATCTTTCAGCTCATTGGCTATAGCTATAGCTGGGAATATATGCCCACCTGTTCCACCTCCTGCAATTATAATTTTTATATTTGAACTATCCATTAACATTAAAACTCCTCTGTTTTTATATCTTTACTAACACTTAATATAATTCCAAGCGAAATACTAGAAAACCAAATAGAAGTACCTCCCATACTTATGAATGGTAATGGCTGACCTGTTACTGGAAATAGATTTACAGCTACAGCCATATTTGTCATACCTTGAAAAACTAAACTAAAACTTAAGCCAAATGCTAACAAGGCTCCAAATGTTCCAGAACTATTTATTAATATAATTAATGCTCTATACATAACAACTAAATATAAAAATAAAACAACAAACCCTCCAACAAACCCATACTCCTCTATTATAATAGCATATATAAAATCAGAATAAGGATGAGGTAAAAAATTCCTTTGTGTACTATTACCCGGACCTTTCCCAAAGATTTTTCCTGTTGCTATTGCTATTTTGGATTGCTCTGCCTGATAATTTGCATCTGAAAATCGGCCTCTTTTCAAATCACTATTTTCATCATTGCTTTTTGCATTAACAAATGTATCTATTCTTTTTTTCCATGTTCCTAAACGACCTGTATCTGTAGATTTATTTAATATAAATATAAAAACTAGAAACGAAACTATTCCAATCAAACCAATACTTAATAAATACTTAATATTAACATTGCCTACAAACATTAAAACAATGCATGTTACAAAGATTAATGCTGAGGTAGAAAAATTTGATTTTAATATTAGTCCACAGATAATAAATATTGGTAATAGTATTGGTAATATTGCGTTTTTAAACTCAAATTGATTAAAAGTCTTTACATTGTCTTTATATATGGATAATGCTCTTGCTACATACATTATTATTGCCAATTTACCCAAGTCTGATGTTTGAAAAGATATCCCTAGAAAAGGAATACTTAACCATCTGTCAGCTTCATTTATATTTGTTCCCATAAAATGGGTTAAAACCAATAATATTATAGCTAAAAATAAGGCTAAAACTGTAATTATTGCGAACTTCCTATAAGGAATTAAATGAGTCAAAAATATAAGTAAAAATCCAAAAACAACAATACTTAAATGTTTAAATAGATAATACGCAGTATTACCTCCTTGATACTTATAAGCTAAAGTCCCAGTAGCACTATATACTGTAAGTATTGAAATTATAAATAAAAGGATAACTACTCCCCAAATAGCTTTATCTCCTTTTGTAAAATAAAATAATATGTTTTTTGTCTTTTCTGACATATATGTTTATAAATTTCTTACTGATTTAATGAAAGATTCCCCTCGTTCTGCATAATTCTTATATAAATCAAAACTTGGACAACCTGGCGAAAACAAAACTATATTATCTTTTTGACCAATCCTATAAGATAAAATAACAGCATCTTCTATATTTCTAACATTAGAAATATGTTTATCTTGATTCAAAAAATAATTTTCTAACATATAATTTTCTTCACCCATATAAATAATTTCCTTAACCTTATCCCTAACTAAATCTTTTGTCATATTTAACTCACTTATATTTATTTTGCTTCCTATAATCCAAATAATATTTTTTGTCATTTTCTCAAGTGAATACCATGATGAATTTATATTTGTTGCCTTAGAATCATTTACATAATCAACGCCTTTTATTTTTGCAACAAATTCTAACCTATGATCATCAGATTCAAAATTACATAAAGACAACTTGATTGGATTTTTTCTTAATTCTAATAGCTTGTCATTAATTACTGTAAATATTGCGGCCTTCTTTTCCTTTATAACTATACTCATCTTATCTTAATTTTAATGTTACAATTGTTAATACTGCGAGAATTATACCGATAATCCAGAATCGAAGAACTATTTTAGGTTCTGGGTATCCTAATTTTTGAAAATGATGATGTAACGGAGACATTTTAAATATTCTTCTGCCTTCTCCATATTTTTTCTTTGTGTATTTAAAATAACCAACTTGTATGATTACTGATAGATTTTCGACTAAATAAATTCCACATAAAACAGGTATTAATAATTCCTTTCTTATTATAATTGCAAATACAGCAATTATACCTCCCAAAGTAAGGCTTCCTGTATCTCCCATAAATACTTGAGCAGGAAACGTATTATACCAAAGAAATCCAACACAAGCTCCAACAAAAGCACTAATGAATATTGTTAATTCTCCTGTATTTGGAATGTACATAATATTAAGATAGTTTGCAAAAATTGTATTACCAGAAACATAAGCAAGAACACCTAATGTTGTCCCTATTATTGCAGAAGTACCCGTTGCAAGTCCATCTAACCCATCTGTAATATTTGCACCATTTGATACAGAAGTAATTATTAATATAACAATAGGGATGAATATTAAAAAAGCCCACTTTTTATAATCATTACCTATAAATGAAATAAGAACTGCATAATCAAATTCATTGTTTTTAAAAAATGGTATAGTTGTTTTTGTTGAATTAATAGATTCGTTTTTAAATAATTTATTATTTGTATTTATGCTTTCTACTTTGAATAAATTATCATCATTTATAGCGATTACTTCTTTATTTTCTGTTACCTTTTCTTTTATTACGACATTGTTGTTAAAAATTAAAACACTACCTATTATAATCCCTAAACCCACTTGACCCATAATTTTGAACTTTCCTGCAAGACCTTCTTTATGTTTTTTAAATACTTTTATGTAGTCATCAGTAAATCCAATTATTCCTAACCATATAGTTGTTATTATCATTAATATTATGTAAATATTATCTAATTTGGCTAATAATAATGTAGGTATTAATATTGAAGCAATAATAATAATTCCTCCCATTGTTGGTGTGCCTTTCTTACTCATCTGACCTTCTAAACCTAAATCTCTTATAATTTCGCCAACTTGCTTTAATTGTAAATACTTTATTATACTTTTACCCCAAAATAATGATATTAATAAAGAAAATATTAATGCCATAGCAGCTCTAAAAGATATATATTGAAACACTCCTATTCCTGGTATGTTATACAGCTTGTGTAAGTATGTAAACAAATGATATAGCATATTTTACAAGTTTATAAATTCAGTTAATATTTCTTTATCATCAAAATGAGATTTAATCCCTTTAACATCTTGATATGTTTCATGACCTTTGCCTGCAACTAAAATAATGTCATTTGGTTTTGCGATTAAACATGCCGTTTTTATTGCCTCTCGTCTATCACTTATAACAATATACTTATTGTCAAAAGTGTATTTTTTTATCCCTTCTAACATATCTTTTATAATATCTTCTGGATTTTCAAATCTTGGATTATCCGAAGTTATTATTGTTTTATAACTTTTCTCACAAGCTATTTTCGCCATCTCTGGACGCTTCCCTTTATCTCTATCCCCACCACAGCCAATTATTGTTATAATATTTTGACTGTCATTTTTTGTAATATTTATAGTCTCCAATACATTTTCTAAAGCATCTGGAGTATGAGCATAATCTATAATGCCTTTTTTGTTTTCACTTCCTTCTATCTTTTCAAAACGTCCTTTTACCGAACCTAAAATACTTAATATTGTTAACATTTTCTCTGTTTCCTCACCAATTATTGATGCAACTGAATAAACTGTCAGTAAATTGTAAGCATTAAAAACCCCACATAATTGAGTATATAATTCTTTATTTTCAACATTTATTTGCATTCCTTCAATTGTATTTTCTACAATTCTAAATTTGAAGTCTGCTATATTATTTAAACTATATAGGTATTTTTTTGCTTTGGTATTTTGTAACATTAAATTGCCATTTCTATCATCTTTATTTGATAGTGCAAATGCAGTACTTGGCAAATTATCAAAAAATAGTTTCTTTGCATTAATATAATTTTCAAAAGTTTTATGATAATCTAAATGGTCATGTGTAATATTGGTAAATACCCCTCCAAAAAAGCTTATTCCATCTATTCTTTTTTGAATAATTGAATGTGAGCTAACCTCCATAATACAATATTGACATCCTTTTGAGACCATAAGATTCAAATATCCTTGCAATGTTATCTGATCAGGGGTAGTATGTGTTGCTTGAAATTCTTCTTTATTTACATATACGGCTACTGTACTTAATAAACCAACATTATATCCTAAACTACTCAGTAATTTATATAGAAGTGTTGCGGTTGTTGTTTTTCCATTTGTTCCTGTTATTCCTATTACTTTTATTTTGTCTGAAGGATTATCATTGAAGTTCGCAGCAATAATTCCTAATGCATGATTTGAATCTCTTACAACTACATATATTATATTTTCATTTAATTGTAATGGTAATTTTTCTAATACAATGACTTTTGCTTGATTTGCTATTGCTTGATCTATATAATCATGCCCGTCAACATTAGTACCTCTTATAGCAAAGAAAATACCGTTATCTAATAAATCTCGTGAATTAAAAGATAATTTAGAAATCAGACAATTGTCATAATTTATCTTTTCAATTACTTCTACATCTATTAAAACTTGGTCTAATTGTTTCATCTATCCTAAATATAAAATTATAGAACTTCCTTTTGTAAATTTAGATCCTGGATTTAATGATTGTCTTACTACAGCACCTTTGCCTATAGCAACAACTTTCAATCCATGATTCTCAAGAAAATAAATGGCATCTTTAATACTTAGTCCAATTAAGTCTGGAACAACATCTTTTGTGAGATTTGAGATGATTATGTTCTCATTTATACCTGATTCTCTAAATATTTTTTTTGTTAATTCTGGCTTGTTTAATATTATTTTATTTATAGCTTTTATATCTTCAAAAGTACTTTTCTTGTATTTTGGTATAGCCAGTATTTGTTGATTTTCTTCTTTGGCTGGATCATGTATATCTAACCTAGTAGCATAAACCCTATCTGCAATTTCTTTGAATACAGGCGCAGCAACTGCACTTCCATAAAATATTGTAGCAGGATTATTAATTACCACAACACATGAATACTTAGGATTATCCGCAGGAAAATATCCAACAAAAGATGCCCTATAAGTTGTTCTAAGTCCACTTTTATACCCTTGATTTGTATTTGCAATTTGCGCTGTCCCTGTTTTTCCTGCTATCTTATAAACATCATTTTTTATATTTTTAGCTGTTCCATTTTCTAATAATTCTTTTACTTTTTTTATTGTTTCTTGTGAGCATATAGATTCATTTATAACGTATGGTTCATATTTTTCTAATATTTTTCGTGTTGTTCTTATTTCTTTTACAAATAATGGTTTCATTAATCTCCCATTATTTGCTATAGCATTGTAGAAAGTAAGCAATTGTAATGGAGTTATATTAATTTCATACCCTATTGAAATCCATGGCAAAGACAGAGCTGACCAAAATTTATCTTTTGTATTTTTTATGTATGGACTTTGTTCTCCTTTTATATCAATATCTAATGAATTATTTAATCCTAATCTATATAAACCATCTATAAATTTTTGAGGATTTTTTGAATATTTATTATGAATTAATTGTGATATAGCTACATTTGAAGAAATTGCGAAGGCTTTTTTTAATGGCATTTTTATATTTGTTCCTTCATAATGAGAATCTTTCATTTCTTCACCAGAATAATTTGTCCTTCCTGTGTTTAAAATATCATCTAATTCAACCACACCATCATCAAGAGCGACAACAATTGAAGCAAGCTTAAATGTGGAACCAGGTTCTGAACTTTCTCCTATGGCAAAATTATACGACTCATAATAATTACTATCTATTCTATCTCTTTTTAAATTAGCAATTGCTTTTATATATCCTGTCTCAACTTCCATTAAAACAACACAACCATGATCTGCTGAACTTTTCTTTAATTGTTTTTGCAAAGCATTCTCTGCTACATCTTGCAAATTGATATCTAGAGTGGTTATTACATCCATGCCATTTTTCGGCTCTATTTCATTATTGTCATTTACTGGCTTCCAATTATTCTTTGCTACTCTTTGCATTAAACGTTTTCCTGTAGAACCCTGTAAAAGCTTATTATAAGCTCCTTCTAAACCTACATTATTGCAATCAACACAATTTAAATGAGCCTTGCCTATTGACCTCTTTGCTAGCAAATTAAAAGGATAAACTCTTTTGCTCTTTTCTTCCACTATAAAACCACCTTTGTAAATTCCCTTTCGAAAAATAGGAAATCTCTTTATTTTGTTTAGTTGTAGAACAGAAATGTCCCTCTCTAATAAAAAGTAATGATTTTTTAACTGAATACTTTTTTTTATATATTTCTTATAATTTTTACTATTTCTAAATAATATATTTAAATCTCGACACAAACTGTCTAAATCCTTCTCAAATGTTTTTCCTTTATTTTGTTCCTTAAATGTTTCCGATGCAAAATCTATTCGTATATCATAAACAGGGATTGATGTAGCCAATAACTTGCCCTCTAAGGTATAGATGTTTCCCCTAACAGCCCCAACACTATCATATTTAAGAGAAAAATCATCAGCCATTTCTCTTAAATAAGGCCCCTCTTTTAACTGTATTGTTATTACTTTATTTATTATAGCAATAGCAAACACAAGAATAAAAATGTAAACTAGAAAAGCCCTCCAATATTGTTGCCCTTTTTTATCCATTTAGTTAGATTTTAGTTTAACAATTATTTTTTTTGGTGGAATCTTTGATTCTTTAATTCCATAAGGTTCTAGCATACTTGCAACATTTGATTGCTTTGTTGAATCCATTAAAACAGATTTAATATTAACAAATTCTACTCGAGTAAATTCTAAATCTTTATTCATTTTTTCAAGTCTTGTTACTAACTTCTCTGAATAGTAAGAAGACTTGATATATGTAAATACTAAAATAGCAATGAAAACTATAAATGGAATATTGTTATAAAAATTTTCTTTGCCAATGTAACTGCCACCTAAGATAAGATTCAAAAACTTACCCACATTTTTTGTTCTAGGATTTGCTTTCTTTTCTGCCTTTTCTGGTGTTTCTTTAGTTAAAGTTTTTTTTAATATATTTCCCATTATAATTATAACTTTTCGCAAATTCTTAATTTTGCACTTCTGGACCTGTTATTTGCAAATATTTCGTTATCATCTGGCTGTATTGCTTTTTTTGTTATGGCTTTAAAACAAGAAGTGTTGTTTGTATAAAGACTGAAATTTTCTGTTGATTCTTCAAATGCTCCATATCTCATGAAGTTTTTGACTAATCTGTCTTCTAATGAATGATATGAAATAACAACTAAGCGTCCAGATGGTTTTAACATCTCTTTTGCTTGTAATAAAAACTCCTGTAAAGATTCAAGTTCATTATTTACCTCTATTCTTAATGCCTGAAATATTTTAGCTAAAAATTTCGCATCGTTCACTTTGTGAAAATTACCCATAGAGTTTTTTATATCTAACACTGTTTTTATTGTTCCTGTTTTTCTATAATTGCATATTCTGTTAGCAATCATTTTTGCTTCTTTTAACTCTCCATAATTTTTTAAAATCCTGTAGATTATTGTTTCATCATAATTATTTAATATATATTCCGCTGTAAGACTCTGCGTTTTGTCCATTCTCATATCTAATAATGCCGAATCATCTCTTATTGTAAAACCTCTTTTAACATTATCTATTTGATATGAAGATATTCCTAAATCAGCCAAAATGCCATCAACTGAGTTGAATTTATGATATCTTAAAAAATTCTTTAAATATTTAAAATTATTATTAACAAACGTAAACCTTTCATTATTAACAAGATTAGCCTCAGCGTCACTATCCTGATCAAAAGCAATCAAATGGCCTCCTTGCAAATTATTTAATATAGCTTTTGAATGACCTCCACCTCCGTAAGTAACATCAACATAAATTCCATTTGGTTTTATATTTAATCCTTCTATGCTTGCCTCAAGCAATACACTTGTATGATATGCTCTTTCTTCAATCATTCTGATTTACCTCCCATAACTTTTTCTGCTAATATTGATAAATCATCTCCATTTTCTTCAATATGCTTATTATAAGTTTCTTCATCCCATATCTCAACTTTATTTTGATCTGCATATAAAACTATATTTTTTTTAATGCCAGCATGTTGCATTAGCATTTTTGGGATGACTATTCTTGAACTCTTGTCAATATCGACTTCGTTTAAACCCGATTTTAATAATCTTTTAAAACGTCTTTCTTCCTCTATAAAATCATTTAATTTGCTTAAATCATCCTCTATTTTATCCCATTCACTAACTGGATAAAGAACTAAACATTTATCTAATCCTCTATTTATCATTAATTTATTACGATAATCTTCACGCTCATCAACAGGCAACTGTTTTTGCAATGCAACAGGCAACATAAAACGCCCCTTGACATCAAGCGTACAACGAAATTCTCCTCTTAAGCGCAAATTAATCATTAATTAATTTTATTAAAAAAATTAGTTTGTAAATTTAAATATAAAATACCACTTAAAACCACTTTTCTCCACTTTTTTTTTAACAATTTATCAACATCAACTACAAATAGCTAATAATCAAAGCATTACATATAATAAAAATCCTTAAAATTTTTAATCAATTTTGTGATTTTTCATTAGTACTTTTGTCAAAATATTTATTAACAAAATATAAAAGCATAAAAAAACAATCATGTTAATAATCAAAAAAGCAATACTGCAAGAAGTTATAATGGTAAAAGAATTAATAGATTACACTCTGGATTATTTTTATAAAGATTACTATAATACAGAAAGTTTAGACTACTTAAAAAATGATTACCATAGCATAGAAAACATAATTCATGATATTCAGCAAGAAAATGTATATATACTTTGCTATAGCAATAAAATTATAGGAACAGGAACCATCGAAAACAATTATATTAAAAGGCTTTTTGTATTAAAGGATTTTCAAAAAAAAGGCTATGGAACTTATATTATGAACTTCCTAGAACAAACAATTTTAAAAAATGGATACAATGAAATAATACTTGACGCCTTAGTAATTTCCAAAGATTTTTTCACAAAAATAGGATACTTAACTATAAATGAAAAAGTATGGGTGGTAAAAAGTGGAAAAGATTTTAAATATTTCGAAATGAAAAAAATAAAGTAATTTTTTTTGTAAACTCTATTGTTAATATATATAATAAAAATTTCTATGACGCAAAACGGTTGCAAAAAAGCACTATTTAATAATTTCGTTATTAAATCTCAATATTTTTTTAGATTTTAAAATTAATTTGATGAAATTTGTAATTTATCTTTACTTTTGAATAGTTGTTATAATATTAAACAGAATTAACAAATTATTTTAATGATAAATTATCCTGTAGAAGTCCTTTTAATATTAATTGAAGCAATGAAAGATAAGGACATAAATGGTAAGTTTATTAATTGGTTAATACAAAACTGGCCTGAGTTAGGGGCTTTTGTTAACTCAATTAAAGGTGATGAAAAGGCTCTTAAATGGCTTGGCAATAATAATTTTATAGAACTTGTAGCAATACATGATGCTTTGTTTGAGGAAGAAAATAAAGCCTTCAAATGGCTTAAAGATAATAGTTATTATTCTGCATTATTAATTAGCTCTATTAAAGATGATAAACAAGCTAGCGAATGGCTTCATAATAATTGTAAAATATTATATTTGTTAGCGGAATCAATGCAAAATTATAAAGAAGAATTTGAAAAAGAAGAAAAATCAATTGCTAAATTCTTCAGTAAATTACATAATCCATTCAGTTAATAAGTTGTTTTTATAATCTATTTATTTTTATAATATCTGCTGCATTATTTAATTCTAACTGACGTAACAAATTCTCTGCTTCAATCAGTTCTTCATTAATATTCATAAATTTTCTTTTGTGAAACACATTGGCATTTAAATCTCTAAGCCAAGGATTAGAATTAAGTAAATTATAAACATCCTTAGTTTCAAAAAAAATGTTTTTATCATACAATGCATTAAAAACAGAGCATAAAAATGAATAATCTTGAGGAGTATCCAAAGTTAATCTTATAGGTTCATCGTGTTTGAAATCATCATAATTTAAAACCCTAAATTTATCAATATCTTTAGCTCTTTGAATAATAAAAGGAGTCACATGTTCTATATCATAAGCCTCTATTGCATTATTAAAGGCATACTCTAAGATATCAAAAGTAAATACTTCTATATTTGTTCCATTAGGAAAACCTGTTGAATGTAAGTAATTTTCAAATTTATCACCGAAATGATTAACAACATCATTCATCATTGGAATATCTAAACATGGATTATCACCTGTGAAACGACATACTACATCAAAATCATACATTTTTGCTGCATAATAAAAACGAGATAAAACATTAGGTAAGCTTCCTCTAAAACAACTTATATTATTTTCTTTGCAGAAATTCTCAACAGAATTATCTGAAGAATCTTCTGAAGTTGCAATAATTACTTCATTTATTTTATCAACCTTCTTTAAACGGTCTATTATATGTTTTAAAACAGGAATTCCAGAACCGTATGGTAATTCTTTAAATATCTTATTTGGTAACCTAGTAGATGATGCTCTTGCTTGAATTATTGCTCCTATTTTCATAAAATATTATTTTTATTTTTTGAATGCCATTATTCTTTGTAATAAAGTAGGATGAGAGTAATTTAGAAAAACATTTAACTTATGAGGATTAATGTTTGATAAATTATCAGAATATAGCTTTTTTAAAGCTGCAATAAAATGTGTCGTTTCATAATTAAGATCAACATATTTATCCGCTTCATATTCAAACTTTCTTGATAAAAAATTACTTAATATTCCAAATAATAGACTTATAGGAGAGAACAATAACCCAAAAGCTATTAATCCTAGATTATAACTAATCCCAGTCCCTCCTAAAGCTATAGATACGTTAGAGTTAAATATTGCAAAAGAAAGCAAATAAAGAATAAATCCTGTTTGAACAAATGACATTATTAGCCCCTTTATAGTATGCTTATGTTTATAATGCCCAATTTCATGAGCAATAATAGCAACAATTTCTTCTTTAGTGTGGTTTTTAATTAATGTGTCATAGATTACTATTTTCTTTTTCTTTCCTAAACCAGAGAAATAAGCATTAGATTTAGAAGATCTACGAGAGCTATCAATAACAAAAATATTATCAATTTTAAAATTAACTTTATTTGCAAACTCTTTAATTGCATCTCTTAAATCCCCATCTTCTAGTGGAAGAAGCTTATTAAATATAGGAACTATTAAAACAGTATAAAATTCGGAAATAAATATGGTAAACAGCACTGAAAATACCCAAAACAACACCCAAAAGTTTTTGCCTAAATAACCTAGACTAAAAATAAGAACAGAAAAGATCAATGTGCCAATTATAAAGGCAATTAGCATAGACTTCAGCTTGTCTGTTAAAAATGTTTTTAAATTAGTTTTATTAAATCCAAATTTATGTTCTATAACAAATGTTGAATAATAAGATAAAGGCAATGATATAATCTCTGAAAATAAAAATATAATTCCAAAAAAGCAAATAGAAACTATTAATTTGTTTTGATAAGCTGACATTATCATTGTTTCTATATTCCCAAAAACACCATACAATAAGCAAAGCAACAATATTATAAATGAAAAACTATTTTTAAATAAACCAAATAAATACCTTTGGTGATTATACTTTAAAGATTTAGCATATTTATCTTCATCATACACACCTTTTAATTCTGGGTTAATTGAAGCATTGTTATTCTTGTCATCAAGAAAAGAAACTAATTGTTCAATTAAAAAATCAACAATGTAAAATACAATAATTACGGTTAGAATAAAATTTGCAGACATATAGAATTAACTAATAGTAATTTGTGTTATCTCCTATCACCACCTAAATAAATCATAATATAATAAAGCAAAGAAGCTAAGGAGCCTAAAGCCGCAACAACATAAGTTAATGCAGCCCATTTTAAAGCATCTTGAGCTTTGCTATGACCAATACTGTTTACTACACCTGAATTATCAAGCCATACTAGAGCTCTTCGAGATGCATCAAACTCAACTGGTAAAGTAATAAAACTAAACAAAGTTGTTGTTGCAAATAATATTATACCTATAAGCAAAAGTGTTGGGAATGTATTAATCATTAATATACCTGCCAACAACACCCATTGCATCCAGCGAGAACTAAATTCAACAACAGGAACTAATTGAGACCTTAATGTTAGAAATGCATAAGATTTAGAATGTTGAATAGCATGTCCACATTCATGAGCAGCAACAGTAGCTGCAGACACATTTGCACCATAGTAAACAGCTTCACTAAGGTTTACGGTTTTCTTTAACGGATTGTAATGGTCTGTCAATTCTCCGTCTGTAGATATAACTACAACATCATCAATTCCATTTTGTTTTAACATTTTTTCAGCAATATCTTTTCCTGTCAATCCAGAAGGTAGAAATTCATTAGAATATTCTTTAAATTTTGACTTCAAACGTGAGCTTACTAACCAACTAGCAAGCATAAAAATCCCGAAAATTAAATAGATTCCCATAGTTTTATGTATTTTTTAATTTTAATAAATAATGATGTTGCAAATTAAATACCAAACAGCATTTTGGCATTGTTTTTTTTATTTTATTTATTACTATGACATTTTTGCTTATATTATAATAAAAGGTATTATATACAAAAATACCCCACTTTTGTATAAGCAAAAGTGAGGTTGAATTCTTTAAAAAACTGTATAGAAATTATTTATGAGTTTTTTCGTCAGAAACTGTTAATTTTTTTCTTCCCTTAGCTCGTCTAGATGCTAATACTTTCTTTCCATTAACACTTGACATTCGGCTTCTAAACCCATGTTTATTTCTTCTTTTTCTTCTTGAAGGTTGGAATGTTCTTTTCATAGTTTTTATTTTTTTAGGACTGCAAAGATAGAATCTTTATTTTTATTTTGCAAAAAAAAAATTCATAATAAATATTTTGCAAAAAATTATAATAAGACTAATCAAATAAAACTTAGAAATATAATTATTTTTTAATAATTTTGCTTTCTTAAAAATATTTTCAATGAAAAAACAACTAATATTTCTATTATTTATTTTATTATTTTCAATTGATTCTTTTAGCTTTACAAATAATAATAAAAGACTAACAACCCGATTAATTGACACATATAATACAGCAGAAATAGATTTATTAAAACTAGAAAAGGAAGATTCTATTGATAATAGGAAAGGACGCCCTTTTAGATTTGGTTATGATTTTGATGCTGATTTGAACTTAAATAATTCTGGAACTTGGACAACTTTGGATAATGGTGATAGAATTTGGCAACTTGCAATAAATTCGCCTAAGGCATTAACAATAAACTTAATTTTTGACAAATTCTATATACCAGATGGAGGTTTGTTATACTTGTATAATAAAGATCGGAGCAATATTATTGGAGGATATACAAGTGCAAACAATTCTATTGACAGCCTTTTTGCCACAACTGCCGAGGAGTTTGAAGAAGAGACTGAGGATGCCGTGCGACTTGTCGATCTCCCTGGCATGGAATCCGCATGGATCGAGGCTTTGACCAGTGCCGGTATTGAGCTTGTGGAAGACTTCCTGGAAAAAGAATATTACGAGCCATATTATTCTAAAAATCAGGCTAAAATATCTATTTCAAAAGTTATTCATGGATACAAAGATATATTTACAAAATCTATAAAAAGAAAAGAAAAAAGTTTTGGAGGTAGTGGTAGCTGTAATGTTAATATTAATTGTGATGAAGCCAAAGATTGGCAAAAGGAAAAAAGAGCTGTTGCTATGATATTATTAAGTAATAATACAAGGCTGTGCTCTGGATGTATGTTGAATAATGTAAAAGGAGATCAGATCCCTTATTTTCTTACAGCATTTCACTGTGTCGAAGGCGAAGATGTTAAAACTTGGATTTTTATGTTTAATTATGAAAGTTACAATTGCGATAACAATGATGGAAATACAAGCAATACAATATTAGGAAGTGATTTAATTTCTTATTCTGATAAATCAGATTTCGCTCTTTTAAAATTAGCAGAAACACCTCCTGATGATTATAATGTATATTATGCAGGTTGGTCTAATTTAAAATCGGATACTACTGATAGTTCTGTTGTAATACATCATCCTTCTGGAGATATAAAAAAAATATCATTTTCATATCCATATTCAAGGCTTAGCGATTGGGGAACGAGTATGAATTATTCTCATGTAGAGGTACCTTATTGGAGCATTGGAACAACAGAAATGGGTTCATCTGGGGCCCCATTATTTAACAAACACCATAAAGTAATAGGACAACTACATGGAGGAGATGCCGCTTGTTACAACCAATACTCTGATTATTTTGGAAGTTTCTATTACTCATGGGTTGCTGAATCTGTAATTAAAAGCATGAAAAAACTCTCAAATTGGTTAGACCCAGATAGTACAAATGCTACAGCATGTGGAGGTCGTTTCTTTAATATTTCTACAGACTCTTCTGACCTTAAATTAGTACAAATAAATCGCTCAAATAGTGAGCTATGTAAAAATTCATTAATACCTGAAATTAAAATTAAAAATGTAGGTCAGAAGGCTGTTACTCAGTTTACATTAAATTATTTTATTGATAATAACTTTTTATACAAATATGATTGGATTGGAAATTTAGAAAGTTCCTTAGAAATTAATTTAACGACAGATGAAATAACAAACTTAACTATAGGCATTCATAAACTAAAAATAATAATTAATTCGGTTAATAATTACATTGATGATAATAGAACTAATGATACCCTTAATTATAACTTTTCAGTTGCAGAAGGTGCTATCATAAAAATGGAGTTAATGACAGACAATTATGGGGAGGAAACAAAACTATTCTTAATAAGAACAGATAATGGCTCTGAAATTATTTACGAATCAAATGATACTTTTGCTTCTAACTACTTATATGTTAAAGAATTTTGCTTGCCTAATGGGTGCTATTATGCTAAAATTGAAGATAAAGAAAAAGACGGCTTATGCACTGTAATTAATGGAAACAAGCCTGGATATTTTAAAGTATATGTAAATAATCAACTTATTTCTGAAAATTGCGATTTTGAAAAAGAAGCAATTATTCGATTTGGATTAGACTGCAATGATTATAAAAAATACTGTAGTAATGCAATCGTATTTCCAAATCCATTAACAGAAAGCAACTTAACAATAAATATAGATAATAAAGATAAGCTTCCTGCTGTAATAGAAGTATATAATTACCTTGGGGCTTTTATAATGTCTTATAAAATAACAGAACTAATCTCTGAAATAAAAATTCCAAAAAACATAAATACAGGGTTGTATATCTTTAATATTAAATATAGTGGAGGTAATGAAAGGGTTAAAGTTATAATTATAAATTAAAAAAGAGAGGCCAAATAAAAATATTCAACCTCTCAATAGTATCTTTTAGGGGTATTCTAATACTTTAATAAGCAAACAAAGGCAAGTTTGTCATTAATTCATTAACTTCATTTCTTACAGATTTAATAGTATTCTCATCATCAATATTTGAAATAACTCTATCTATTAAATTCACAATATGTGTTACATGTTCTTCTTTTAATCCTCTTGTTGTTATTGCTGGAGTTCCAACTCTAATACCTGAAGTAAGAAAAGGAGAACGAGAATCAAAAGGAACCATATTTTTGTTTATTGTAATATCTGCAAGCACTAATGTGTTCTCCGCTTTCTTTCCTGAAATTTCAGGAAATTTCGATCTCAAATCAATAAGCATTAAATGATTATCTGTACCGTCAGATACAATATTATAACCTTTACTAATAAATGCTTTTGCCATTACTTGAGCATTTTTCATTACTTGTGAACAATATTGATTATATGATTCACTTAGAGCTTCTCCAAATGCTACGGCTTTTGCTGCAATAACATGTTCTAGAGGTCCGCCTTGTGTTCCTGGAAATACGGCTGAATCAATAATTGCTGACATCATTTTTATTTCTCCTTTAGGAGTTTTTATTCCCCATGGATTTTCAAAATCATTTCCAATAAGTATCATACCTCCTCTTGGTCCACGAAGCGTTTTGTGAGTTGTGGTTGTTATTATATGACAATGTTGTACAGGATCATTTAGTTTTTTTGTAGCTATTAATCCTGCTGGATGAGAAATATCTGCCATTAAAAGAGCTCCTATTTTATCTGCTATATTTCGCATTCTCTCAAAATCCCAATCTCTTGAATAAGCAGAAGCTCCAGCTATTATTAACTTTGGCTTCTCTGCCAATGCAAGTTTTTCCATATTATCATAATCCACTCGTCCTGTTTCTTTATCCACAGAATAAGCTATTGGCCTATATAAAATCCCTGAATAATTAACAGGCGAACCATGAGTTAAATGTCCTCCATGTGACAAGTCTAAACCCATAAAAGTATCACCAGGCTTTAATACAGCAAGCATAACAGCTGAATTTGCTTGAGCACCAGAGTGAGGTTGAACATTTGCATACTCAGCTCCAAAAAGCTTTTTAGCTCTGTCTATAGCTATTTGTTCTGTTTGGTCTACTATTTGGCAGCCTCCATAATATCTCTTCCCTGGATATCCTTCTGCATATTTATTAGTTAAACACGAGCCCATAGCTTGCATAACTTCTTGGCTAACAAAATTTTCAGAAGCAATTAATTCAATACCATGTTTCTGACGGTTTAATTCAGCTTCAATAAGATTAAATATTTCTGTGTCCTTAATCATAATTATTGGGATTTTAAATTTTTACGAAATTAATTAAATTATAGATAGAATATCGTAAATAATACTAAAATTTTTTAACAATTTTCTATTATTCCAATATTCGTTATTCCTCCCTTAACTTTTTCATTTATTTCTACTAATATTTTTGTTCCAAGAGGCAATAATAAATCAACTCTAGACCCAAATTTTATGAAACCTATTTCGCTCCCTTGCTTAATTTCATCACCCTCATTAGCATAATAAACTATTCGTCTTGCAACTGCTCCTGCTATTTGACGAACAAATATTGAAAAATTATACTCCTTAT
>Ga0209319_1001504_pt1 | contig 18545 bp, 31 predicted proteins | sample RifGroE2_FD_184000 | JGI IMG/M metagenome (GOLD analysis project Ga0209319, IMG submission 184000) | Groundwater microbial communities from Rifle, Colorado - Groundwater E2 (SPAdes) (version 2) | ecosystem: Environmental > Aquatic > Deep subsurface > Groundwater | place: Rifle, Colorado, United...
CAACAGCGGTGGAGCAGTTCCTGAAGAAAAAAGCCAGTATCAAGGATCTTAAGATCGTGCTGGCAAAAACTAAAACCTCGGAACAGGGTTAATGTTCCCGATATTTCGCAACGGGCGGACATCTATAGTGTTCGTCTTTTTGCGTGAGAGGTGACATAATGGTATTTATTGTTAACGGAGAAGAATTAACGCTTACAGAGATGATTGAGAAAGGTTTGATACTATCTGCCCCGCAGGTGGCGAAAAAACACGGTATTTCAGATCGTCATGTTGTGCGGACCTGTAGAGAGGGAAAGTTTGGGACCGATGCCGTTTGGTTTGGTTCGGTGTGGTTGATTACCGTTGATGCAGCAGAAAGGGTGTGGGGAAGTCGTGAGACTTTGGCATGAAAAATTATTACAACATATTCCAGACGCTCAATTAAAGGGGCAGCACCGCGAAGCAGCAGCACTCCGTGGTCTTGGTTGGGGCAGAAAGCATAGTACGGTTGATTATGTTTTTACGCACAGCTATGCCATGCTGTTTTCGTATCACGTCAAGGTTATGGAAGAAATGATCCGGCGCGGTTTTAAAGTGTCTTACGAGTGGACTGTTTCGCAGTATCGCGGTAAACGGTCCGAACCAGCTAGCTATGAGTTTTATCTTAAGAATCATGTTCACCGCAAGGACGGGGAATGCATTTACCCAGAGCACGACGACGCTTATTTGCGTGAGTGCTTGGATAATTTGAGGGGCAAGGGAATTGAAATATGACAAAAAATAAAAGACGTGATGTATTAATAGCGCTCTTAAGGCAAGGCAACGTCGAACTATCGCCAAGCGAATACCTTTTTATGCTTGGGTATCCATGTTGCGATAACGATGCCGCCAATAAACTAGAGAGTTCGATTAAGAAGTTATTGGCAGATTCAGCGAGCAAGGGAATTATTATTGAGGGGGTTGAATTTTAATGATTTCATTGGACTTAGCGCAAAAACTCAAAGATGCAGGATTACAGTGGACTCCACAAGACGGTGATTTCTTTGTGACCGGCATTAAAGGTATGGAGAATATTTATGTCGTGTCTGGTAGTCACGATTCAGTTCCGGAACTGGGAGGAAAAAGATGGTTCTTTTGCGGACACTTATGTAATCGCGATGGCGGATGCTATATGAGTTCCACTACCTGCCACAGCATGAATATGAACGGCATAACTCCTGAGCGATTCACTGACGGGAAAGTTTGCTCAGTCAAGGATATGCTGTTTCTGCCGAGATTAGATCAGATGCTTGTCGAGATTGAAGAGCGTAATCAGAGATGGACGCTTAAAAAACTAGGGGATCGCTACTGGTGTAGGATTAACGAGTCTTTAGATGCTTCTGATTTTGACAGCGAGATAGTTAATACAGTTGATAATGCTGTAGCAGAAGCGCTATTATATGTTATGGATGTTTACGGCATAAAGGAGAGCAAGGTTTTAGAGGATAAATATTCTAGGGGCGATATTATGAGTATTTAGTAGGAAGTTAAATTTTGCGTGCTACCGCTGCGCTCTGAGGCATGATGATAAGCAGGAGCGCGTAGTAGAAGGAGGGTTAGAGTTGGAAGAAAAAGCTGTTTATGATACTGGCAATAAGTCTAGTTTGCGTGAAAAGGTAATAACTAGAACTATTATGGAATGCTTCAATGTCTCCGAGACTGGCGCGAAAGAAAGCACTATGCGGATGCAGACAGGTGAAATACTGGACTCTGCAGGGCATTTTGAGGCGTTGGAGCTACTCAGTAAGTTACTGTATGGCGTTCGTGAAGGCGACGACAGGGTTGCAGCGATGAACGCATGGAAGTTTTTGCAGGAGGTAGGTGCTACCGATGACGTATCTTGAAAAATTTCTATTAGATAACCCGGACGCTCAGGAGGACGAACACCTAGATATTTGCGTCTACATCTATTTTCCCGGTTCTATCGGGTGTAATGGTGCGTTTTTTAGTAAACCTGAGTTGTGTATAGAGCATTGGAATTCTGAGTACAGGGAGGTAAATCGTTGAGCGACATAAAATCTAAAATCCACTCATGCCGCGAGAAACTGGCGATCTCTATTGAGATGTTGGAGGCGGGCAACTCTGGCAGGGTGATTGATATTCTGCGCGAGATCAGCGACACATTGAACGATATTTACCCGGAGGTGGATGAGTTTAAGCGGGAGATTAACCGAATAGTTAGCAACCTGTAACCCTTACAAGAGGGTTATTTTTTTTAGCAAAACAAAACTCCCTCAAGTTTTCTCGAAGGAGTTCTGTCCACCCTTAACGCTGCGCTCTGCGTCTATTGGATGCTTGCTATCTGTCCCGCCCTGGTACGCTTACACATAACCGCGATCTATGCACTCAGAGGCGCGGCGGGATCTGTTCACCATGATAGTTTTTATTTTACATTGCTACTCACAGTTCTCCCTTCAGGGTAGTGGATGTAAGCCCATTCGAGCTTTAACCTCTTTCGAGGGACAGTTTTTGTGTTAGTTGAGAACTGTCAAACTCCACACTACCTTACGGTAGGTAATGCGTATCCCTATTCTGTTACCAAATAGAGAATCCGTCCTCATCTCGACAAAGATAATTAGGCTTTTTGCACTCACAGCACCGAACCTTACCTCAGTTCTACTTAACTGTGAATGATAGAGCAACGGTCTGATGCGTCAACCGAAGGTATCATGACCTAACTATCGTAGTATTCGTTTCTGAATACTGAGTCTGGTGAACTTAGCTCCGTTTTAGAAGCCACTATCCCTTTAGGGTAGTGGGTAGTTCACAATCACTTCAAGAGAGATAACTTAAACGCCGGGATTTTCACCCTACTTCTAAACAGCACAGGCGTTGCGTTCTTTTCCGCCACCGCTCGGACCACTTTCCAGAAACATCTTACCACAAACTTTCCGAAAATGCAATAACCTATTTGCCTTGTTTTTCTAATCATTCTTTAGGAATATGTTCAAGTAAGTCCCCCGGTTGACAGCCAAGGGCAATACAAAGGCGATCTATAACCTCTAATGAAACATATTGATTAGTATTAAGTTTTGCCATAGTTCCCCCTGATACTTTGGCCTGTTTCATTATGTCCTGTTTCTTTATATCCCTGTCAATTAACATCTTTTGAAACGGTTTATAACTAATCACGACAACAACCTCCTTTTTTCTACTTCTTATATATATTTATTATTATATCAAAAAAAGTTCAAGAAAGCAAAGATAATTTCATTGACTTATGTTTAGTATATGTTATAATAATATATAAGAAGTTAGATAAAATTATTATTAAATGGAGGTATGTGTATTGAATAAAGTTCTTAGGTTGACAGGGGAGACGTTAGTATGCGGCATCAAGGTTCCGAATATCGCCGGAGGTTTTGGCGAAAACAAGAAAGCAATGTTAACTAAAAGTATTGCAGAGATTCACGGTAAAGAACTTAAGCATGTTAACGAGGTTATCAATAATAATATCAACAGATTTGTTGTTGATATTGATGTTATTGATTTAAAACAAGTCGGCCAGACCGACTTGTTTTCAGAGTCTGGGATATTAACTAAAGCACAGATAGGTAATGCCTCTAACATCTACCTCTTATCAGAGAGAGGTTACGCCAAACTCTTGAAAATCTTCGACGACGATCTGGCGTGGGACAAGTATGAGGAAATTATTGACGGTTACTTTCGTATGCGCGATGAAATTGTGTCGCCGCTATTGGCCGGGAAAAGCAACTATCTGCAAATAGCGCCGATTACCCAGGACGAATTTTCGATAGCTAAAATATTTTCAGAAGCAACCGGGGTTAAAATTGACATAGCTAATTCTATAGCACTAACCAGAACTGAGAAGAAAACCGGCGAATCGCTAGAGGAATACCGCAAGGCGTTGCCTGCCGCGAAGCATGAAGTAGGAATTTATACCGCAACGGAATTAGGTGTAAAGATAGGCGGTATTCGTGCGGTTGATATAAATAAGAAACTTTTAAGTGCCGGACTACAGTATCAGGATATATCCACTAGAATTTCAAGTAAAACGAGCAAGGAGAAAACGGAAAAACAGTGGAGATTGACAGCGGAAGGCAAGAAGTACGCCGAAGAGTATCCTTACGATAATCATGGTCATAGTGGTTATCAGATAAAGTGGAACGAATCAGTTATTTCATTGCTCAATCATTAGCACCCTTGCCGGGTGTTTTTCTTTTCTAAATTCAGAAAAACATGTTGACTTCTTAACTACGTGGGTGTATAATTAGTACAGTAAATAAAGGGGGAATTGAAATGGCAAGAAAGAAAACTAATACTAGAAAACTTAAAGATACTAGCTGGTTGGCTCAAATTATCCAGGATAAGATGGACGTTGAATTTAATAAGAACGATGCATCTAGTCGCTGGAGTTGTTTGCAAACTTTACATATCATCATAAATGAGGCTGATGATGCGGATAATGAGAATATTTACTACGACAACTATAACGGGAAGAGGTCAATCATAATCTGTGAGATACCTTCGCTAATGAAACATGGATCAGACTTTGACGCATATGGTATGCAATGTAAATTGCGGGGATTAGCGGAACGCTACAAGGATGATGACGGGATGTATATAGTTTTTATATCAACAACGCACGACCTTAATAGTTGCACCGTAAAGGACATTGACGAATTAATGTATCAGCTAGGAACGCACTAGACCGCCTAATGAGGCGGTTTTTCTTTTAAGAAACTTACGTAAAACAGAAAATACTTATTGACTTCTTAACTCCGTGGGTTTATAATAAGTATAGAAAACAGAGAGGGGATATGATAAATTAGATAATATAAAGTATGCAATGTCAGAAATTATGTCTAGGTTATAGATTAAAACTTCGGTTCGGGGTTAACCGCAAAACCCCAGAGAGGGGAAAAATTATGTTCTGGTACATGTTAAAATTCAGGGCTCCAGGTCCAGGTTGTCAACCGAAGGATTTTGCCGAAATAGACTACTGCAAGGGTAGGTGGGGTGCCGTAGGGTATATTAGGGAGTTGACCGTTAGGGAGATTGAAGAATACGAGTTAGTGCCATGTTAAACCGCTTTTGGGCGGTTTTTCTTTTGCCTAATTTTACCTCTCATACTACAAAGCAATACAGCATAAATTTGATGTACAACAAATACTACATTGTAAGGCAGGTGTTTTTTTGAGCAGGAATAGATCGTTTAGACTACGCCAACAGCGGGATCGTGACATTATCGAAGCGCTGGAAAAGATCGATCAGGGTGACGTTTCCGAGTTGGTGCGGCAGGGGTTGCGGTACGTCTTAGGGTTGCAGAAAAAGTCCGTCCGGCAGGTTGAGCGACAACCGGAGACGACGGAGCAGGAGCAGGTTATCGTGCATCATATACCCGAAGTTAAGACAGAAGTTAGACAAAAATTAGATAGAACTGAGACAGAAGTACGAACCAAGAAGTCTGTGTGGAATTTTCCGAAGTAGCACGTTGTCATGCAAAATAAAAACCCCGCCCGGTCAGTAGGGCAGAGTTTTCTCAATGCTCATAAAGAGCATATGCGTGGGGTAGGTAAAAAAGTACCGTTTTTCAGGAGGTAATTACTGTAAAGCGTATTTTGCCATTTGAACTAATATTATTCCTATCGTGATATACGGCATATCGATCACCCCTAGCGACCATATCGAGCGAGTCCTCGGAATGGTTTATCGTGTTGTTAAGTTCAACGAAACGTTAACTCTTAATATTTCCGAAAGGAGTTAGGATTATTCATGCTTCAAGAAATTTTTTGGATTGTAATATTTTTCATAGGCGTTGGTTTTATAGGATACGGATCTGTGAAAGTTTTAAGGAGGCGTTAGTTTGCTGGACTTTTTGTTTGGAGTCGTTTTTAATTCTACAACATGGCATATTTTAAAAGTTATTTCTGATTACGGTGCTCCGGTGGTGTGCGTAATCGGTATGGCATGGTTTGTATACGACAGAATCACGGGAGGATTATAATGGTGATTATCTGGATACAAAAAAGGCGAGACGAGAAGCAGATGAGGTACGATACGCTGGATTGGAAGTCCGGCAAAGTAATACGCAAGCGAAAAGCTAATACCAGGATGCTTGCCGGGGTTGCCGCATCCACTGCCGCGCTGTACGTTGGCGCGGATCTGGGCGTAGCTAAAGCACTTGAACCACTAAAGGTAATCGTTGCTGAGTGTTCCGATCCTGTGTGCTTCATCGGCGGCAGTATTGGACTTTATCGCGTCGGGATAGGAGATCGGGAAGAAGGTTTTAAGCAGATCCTTAACGCTACCCTGGCGCAAGTAGGATTTTACATTTGGCCGAAAGTTCAGGCGGCGATTCGTTCCGGGATGGGTAGTTAGTATGTGGTGGAAGGTGCTTGCTGGGGTAGGACTTGGCAGTTATGCAGGATTTAGCGAGAAACTATTTTTGAAAACGATTGCCGGTGTTATCGAGATCGGGGCGGGGTTACTTGATGTGGTCGGGTATATCTTTTTCATAGCGTTTATTTTAGGCTGGCGCAGGGGAGGTGAGCGCGTTGCAGTCATTTGGCCGCTATCTATCATCCTTGAAGCAGTTTCCCATGCGCTATTTAAAGTTTAGGGAGTTGGTTACACTTCGATTGGTGCCGGGGCGCGGGACTTCAAATAAGACTAACTACAGGTTTTTCCACACATTGCATGAGTTAGGCGATCTGCGGGAACCTATTAAAAAGCGGATCGTGTTCAAACCTTTTTCTATTTTAGACAGAGAATTTTTATGGTGGGATGTTGTGCTAACTGCTGATACTGCGCGGTTTTACGTAACGGTTCCGGCAGAGTGGGAAAACTGGGTATTGTCGAAAGTCCAGCGTATATGGGAAGGTGTAGTCGTTAGTCATGCGGATATTGAGGACTTAGAACTACTCAAGATTGACGGTATCACCTGCAAACTATCGCTCAAGCGGCACAATATGTTTTCTCTGGCGGTTGACCGGCGAGAGGAAACGCACCCTATCGGGGAAGTCTTGGGAGTACTGGACGATCTGCAGGATAAAGAAAAGGTTCGCGTAGTTGTGAGACTTGATCCGATTTCCCGGGTACGCTGGCATAAAGCGGCAGAGTCAGCGCATAAAAGGTTCGGTAAAGGAAAACTACCTAAACGCGGCGTTGGTGGGCCGAAGCAACTTATCATGGGTATTCTGCATATTAATTTCTGGTTACTGGGGCAAGTCATGGAGGCGTTTGCATCATTCCTACCCGGGGGCGGTAAATACAGAAGTCCGCTGTCGCTACAAAAAGACGATATTGATCGTGGTGAAATAATGGTAGACGGAAAACTATCGCGCAGCACCTCAGAAAAGGCTAATTTACCCGCGTTTTCCTGCTCGTCATTCGTCGTCGTCGAAAGTCGCGATACTGTCAGGAGTGAGGGATTGCTTGCTTCAGTGATTGGTGCTCTATCGTCTGAGATGGATGAAAACAACGAATGGGTGAAGGTTAAGCAGAAACCAGGTGTTATTCAGTTTATTAATCAGCGGCAGGTGACTATGGGACTCGATAAGGTAGTTCTGAGCACAAAGGAGTTAGGTAAACTATGTCAACTACCGACTGCCGGGGTGCAGGATCTTTACCGTAAGCAGGTTATGGCATCGGAGAAATTGAGCGTCGACTTGTCGCCGGAACTGACCGGGGCAGGCATCCCGTATGGTGTCGCGGAGTGTCGCGGCAAGAATGTGCCGGTGTCATTTCCGTTATCGCGCCCGGACGAGGTTGTTAAAGTTAATGTATTCATCGGAGACAGCGGATCCGGTAAAACTACAGCTATTCAGAACCGTGTTTTAGGGGCGTTGGCGGCTGGAAAATCAGTGTTCTGTTACGAATTTGCAAAAAGGGAGTTCCTTGACGAGATTATGAGCGCTTTGCCAGCAGACTTCCCGGAAGAAAAGATCGTATGCCTCGATCATGGTAATAAGCAGTGGCCGATCTGTCCGACATGGACCGAGTGCGGTTACGGTATTGAGGATGCGGGGGACGTTATCGCCGGGGAGTTCTGGACGTTCTTTTCGCAGGGAGGGGGCGCGGAGCTGGCGCGTACTCAAATGTGGCTGAAACATGCGGCGTTGTCGTGTGCAGATGCAGGGTGCTTGGATCCGCTCAATGTTGTGCTGATGCTGTTGTCGAAAAGTTTTCGGGGCGAGGTTCTGCAGAATGTTAGCGATCCGCTTTTGAAAGGCATGTGGGCGCAGTGGGATAAAGCAAGTGAAGCGAATCAAATCGCGATGGCGGCACCTATTATAAGTCGGTTGAATCATGTTTTGGGGCATCGGCATTTGAAGTATAGTCTATGTCAGAAATCCAAACTAGGTAAGGACGGTAAACCTCTGATCGACATGCGTAAATGGGCAGACGGCGGGTATCTGGTATTGCACTATATTCCTAAGTCAGCTTTTGGTGCGGCGGCATTGGATACGTTTATGGGTTGGTATAACGCTAAGGAGTGGTTAATGACTCTTACTAGACCACTGAACGCGCCTGAGTGTCTTGTATTTAAGGATGAAGTACACCAAATACCTTCACTGTCTCTGAAGGCCGAGGAACAGATTGTTGAGGGGAGAAAGTACCGCGTCGGGCAGAACTGGGCATTTCACTCGTGGGCGCAGATCGAAAAAATGTCACCTTCGCTGTTCAAGATTCTTAAGGCGAATAACCCGAATATTTGTTTGCTTAAGAGCGACGAGGACACTTACCGGATGCTAGCGAAGATGATGCAACCTTTTGACTTAGAGAAGGATTTACTGAAAATGGATAATTGGTCAGCGGTGAATAAGTGGAGGGTTGGTGGCAAGGATTTGACTTTTATGTGCAAGTTGAATGGTCCGGTTAGGAAGGTGAAGGACCGGGGGTATCTGTGGGAGAGGCATAGCAAATTGTATGGGCGAGCGAAGGATGAAGTCGCGGCGGATGTTGTCAGGCGGGAAATGGCTTTATTTGAGGTGACGGAGAGGAAAAAAAGGAAATGATTTGGCCGAGTGGTCTTATTTTTTTCTGAAAATTGAAATATATACTTGACAGTCCGATAACGGACGTAGTATAATAGGTTAAGATTAAAAACGGGGAGGAAATGAGAATGAAAAGCACGAACTTAACTGCATACGAAAACTATCTTGCAAGACATGAAGCGCAATACGGCAAGACACCAGAAACCAGCAAAGCTAGTTTTCAAAGAGACATAATCGGCAAGGTATCTGAGAAAATTTACAAAACTAAGATTTTAAGAAATACTAACGCTGAAACTATAATAACTAAGGATGGCAGTATTTATGAAGTAGAGTCGGACGGTTGGGATATGCACGTTATCAGAATGCTAACAGATAGAGAGTCGTATAACAGATATGTCCCGCCAATGCCGTACAATGTTTATATCGCTGGATAACCCGCCTGAACGAGAACCGGATTGTGACCGGTCGAAACCCCGAAAGGGGTCGTGGGAAACTAAATCTTAGGAGGAATTTTAATGGCATCTAAATACGACAATCTAAAGAGTTTGTATTATACCGTAGCGTTGGCAGTGTCAGAATTCCTGCCTAACATACCACAGTTAAAACTTACTAATGCTATTTCTTATTTCGGTAGGGCGTATAGGACTAACGGAAAAGTCCACACAATAGCACTATCGAAGCACCACTTATGGTTAAGTGATGAGTGGATGGATGAGCAGGATATGTTTTTAATTATTGATACTATCGCTCACGAGTTGGCGCACTGTGTATATTTTGACCACAGCGAAGAGCATAGACTTCTAACAATTGGTTTCAGGGAGATATACTACAAAATATTAGAAATTGAGCGTTGCGCGTAAAAACGCATACATACGACTTCGGCGGTTTACTTTTTGCCCCACAACCTATGCCACCAGGACCGACTTAATAAAACTTTCTGCTCATCCATGCGCGCGCGAATCTCAGCAAGCAACACCTTATCCCGATCCTCTCGCCGCGCATCGTCGTCGCGTGTCGCTATAACCTGCTCTTGCAGATCGGAAAGTTTCTGCTTAATCTCCGACAACTCCGAAGTTAAGGCAGTCTGATTTTGAGCGTACAAGGCCAATATAGCGACTAGCTGCTGCGTCGTGATGCTTTGTTCGTCCGGCACAGCCAACCCCCGCTCTTGCCGGTCCTGCGCATCATCATCCGTTGTCGTTGACGAAACATTGATCGGATAGATTGCCGCCAGGTGTTCCTTGATTTGCTCTGTGCTCATGTCGTCGTCACAGCACTTATTAATTATCCGCATAACCGACAACGCTTCTGGCAAATACCGCTTGTCCCTGCCATGTCCGGTAGTCGGTATGAACTCCACGAAAGTATCCCTGCGCGATTTGAGAGTAGTCGCAGGTTTTTTAAGAAGTCTGGCAATATCGGCCATTGTGTAAAACTTGTTCACTTAAAGCACCTCAGTTCATATTCACAACCTTGCCGCGCCAGCCGTATCGACATTTCCCGGCGGCGACTCGTTGTTCTTGAAGTCGATACAGATAAGCGAGTCGTTGTTTAATCTTCTTGTGGATAACTAGCTTTTCAGCTTTAGTGACATTATCATTATTATGGTTGAGTAAACCTTTAATATTATTAGTGTCCGTTTTTTGGACAGAACTCTGAGAAGTAAAGTTATCCACAGGGCAGCGATCTTCCCATGAGCGGATTGCGGTTAGTTCTCCTGCATAATCAACATCAGTAGACACGAAAAAGTTAGTTTTCCATCGCCCGTTTACAGTCGGCATATAGAACCACTCAATTAACCCCACCTCATATAGAACCTTCAATCGCGCCAAAAGCGTTCCCCGCTTAACACCCATTTTCCAGGCCAGGAAAGACGATGAAAACGTCACCATGCGGCTATTCTTATTTTTCCGGCGATCGATGTAGCGTAATAGTAAAATATATGTTTCGAGCATACCTTTTCCGAGTTTCAATAGTTTGTCTATTATCTTAGCAGAAATTCTAACCTCAAAGTCCTTCTTCATTATATCACCCCTGAAAAATTTCGCAAAAGGCATTAAAATGCCCGGAGTAAGGGGTTGACGAGATGCCGTGTATTTGCTACAATTAGTAAAGACAAAAGCAAATGACAGGGCATGATTAAATCATCCCTTACTCCTCTGAAAAACACCTAGCCGACCAAGCTGAAAGGGTGTTTTTCTCGTTTTCGCGTTAATAAAAATTATAAAGTATTTAATAGTGCTTATCAAGGTAATTTTTACACATATCAGCAAAATAATTACCGAAAAACTAAACCCGTCGAATTCTCGACGGGTTTTCCTATCTCAAAAACTACTTGCTCCGCTGAGCATCGGAGAAACATAACACATCGTCGTGCTCTCGCCCTCCGCAACTTCCTGCTTCGTCGGAGTTTTCTTTGCACCTATGGCTATATTCAATAACCGCAGTCCCTCATCGTCGATGTTGCGGTCAATTAATATTCTGTCGCCGTCAACGATAAACGAAATACAACCTTCCAGGTCGTCTAAAAATATTTGCAAAAAAACCCCTCCCCTTTGAGCAATAGTAGTATGATATTTAACTATAACATACGCAGACTATTTCACATAAGAGGGCAAAATAACAGAAATTTCGACAAAGTTATTAACTTATTGTTTTTTAATAAGGAATTCTACAAATTTCTTCAACAAGTCTGCCGAAATCCCCTCCCTAAATGCCTTCTCCGATACAGCAAGAAAAGGCATAAATTCTTTTTTAAGTATAGCATCCCTCAATCCGGGAACATTTGCTAATTGCTCAAGGTCAAAAGGAATAGCAATATTATCCTCGCTGAAATAGATCGGATTAACGCCTAATGCCGCCGCGAGTGCATTTATCGTAACTGTTCTTGATGAAACAGTTAGGCCATGCTCTATCTGGCTGATCGTATTATTTTTCACCCCAGACATCTCAGCTAGTTTAACCTGAGACAGTCCGCGTTCCTCCCGTAAAAGGCGCAGTTTTTCGCCCATACTTAGAGTTCTCTTTTCGTTATCCTTATTATCCTCATTCATAATTATCATCCCCTTTCTATTATAGCAATATAATAACACTAAAATACATAAAATTGAAACCTAAAAACATATGTTCAGAAAATAGAAAATAGTACTTGATTTTTTCCGAAAACGGAATTATAATAAGTACAAGAAATTCAGAAAACAGAAATATTACAGCAAGAAATAACAAAAACGGAATACCGCTGGGTGAGGAAAAACACCCCGAATGTTCGCAACGGGCGAGCGAAGGATAAATCCTTTGTTCGCTCTATTTTATTCTAGGAGGTGAAAAAATAGTTGAGTATCGGCGCCAATATTAGGCAACTTAGAAAAGACCGTCACTTGACTCAAAAGGAACTAGCAAAACTTGCAGAGGTTCCGCAGTCAACATTATGTCAGATAGAAAAAGGAACCACGTCAATAGGGCGGCATGACACTATTTCAAAAATTTTCGGGGCGCTGAAGGTTCCCGTTAAAAAATTGCACGATGATACCGTTCAATAAAACACCGTGCGAGGGGGTTGGGTGATTATTAATATAATACGTGAAAAATGTGTCAACTTCAATGGGGGTAAGTTTACATATTATCTAAAGGGAGGATAAGAAAGTGACAGGTTCACGGGAATTATTGGAAAAAGGATTGAAGTTAGCGTTTGGCACGGCTGCCGCCGCTGCTAGAGCGCTGGGATATGATAAAAGTATGATGTCAAAAATTCTCGCTGGGGAAAGGTTTCTGGCGCACGATATGCAACAGAAAGTTTCAAAGGTAAGTATACTTGCAGGGTTGGCACTTGCCGCTGAGTGTACCGGATACGGTAGGTGGTTTCGATTTAATGAAATAGACAGGCATCCGCAGACGCTTATTCAAGTGGCGATTAAGAACGACAAAGAAGCGGATGCGGTATTGCAGGAGTTGCCGGGAATGTTGATAAATAAGGCGACTGCTGAGGATTTACAACCGGGGGACAATGAGATGATGGAGCAGACTATCAGGGCGTTGTCGGCCAGGATTAACAGCGACATTAATCTTTTAGCTGAGATTAGTTGTCGGTATAGTGTGGATTTACCGAAAATGTTAGCTAACTAGGAGGTTGTAATTTGGCTAAAAAATACGAGGTGCCGAGAAGTTGCTTTAATTGTGCCGAGTATAGTTATATTGACGGAGTTTTTTGGCACTGCGCTAAAAACGGAATTAGATTTACTATTGATTTATTTGGGGCATTTCCTCAAAGTGCGTGGCCATGCTGGGCATATTCGCATGAATCTCAAACAAGTTAGGGGTGATAGGAAATGACAGTTACCGATGCTAAAAAGTTAGACAAGTACTACCAGGACAACTTTAAGATTGTACGCAAACAAAAACCGGCATCGTCGGGAGCGTTTTCAAAGTTCCTGTGGAGGATGCTGAGGGGAAAATAAAAACCGTCCAGGCAGGCAAACTGCAACAGGACGGCTTCTGTGGAAAAATGATACAAATATTATACCACGTTTTGACAGCGTGGTCAAGGGGAGGGTGGAACGTGACTTATAAAATCAAGAAAAGCAATGTTATCCCGCGTGAAGTTTTTTATAACCTGATATGGCAGATAATTAGGGGGTTGAGTTGTGGCAAATAGTTCCATGAACTTAGAATCAGCAATCAAAAGCATTGACGCAGGTATTGCTACTATCAGCAACATTGTCAATGTAGAGGACAAGCGTATTGACAACGACAGCAAGGAATTTACCGTGTCGTGCCTGAGGGACTTGGAGCAAGTGCCGGGCAAAGTGCTAGATCAAGGTACCTCGATTTGTAAGGAATATTTTGGGTTTAAGTTTGTTTACAATAAAATATGTGGGGAAAATTAGGAGGTGGTCTTTAAGTGAAAATACTAAGTATCACTCTTAGGAACTTTAAGGGTATACAAAATTTCACCCTAGATACTAACGGTGAAAGTGTTAATATTGCAGGCAATAATGCTACCGGCAAGACTTCTATTTTTGACGGATTTAACTGGTTGCTGTTCGACAAAGACAGCCAGAACAAAAAAGACTTCCAGATTAAAACTTTGGATGTCAGCGGTCAGGTTATTAATGGCCTAGAGCATGAGGTAGAGGGAACTTTTGAGGTAGACGGTAATAAGTTAAAACTTCGGAAAGTTTACGCTGAAAAGTGGACCAAGAAGCGCGGAAGTGCTCAGGCAGTTTTTAGCGGTCACACTACCGACTATTTCATCGACGATGTGCCGGTAAGTAAGAAAGAATACGATGCCAAGATCGCCAACATTGCTAGTGAAAATATTTTTAAGCTATTGACTTCACCTCTTTTCTTTAATGAGCAACTACACTGGCAGGATCGCAGAAAAATACTTCTTGGAGTATGCGGAGATATTAGCGACGAGGACGTTATTGCCTCAGATAAGTCGCTTGCAGCGCTACCTGCTATATTGAACGGCAGACTCCTAGATGATCACCGCAAAGTCATTGTGGCACAGCGTACCAAGATAAACCAGGAACTTGAAAAAATACCGGTGCGCATTGACGAGGTAACAAAGTCATTGCCTGATATTACCGGGTTAAATGGTTCTGAAATTGAAAGCAATGTTACCAAACTAAAAGCACAATTACAAGAGAAAAATGAAGAAGTTGCGCGTATTCAGAGCGGCGGCGAGGTTGCCGAAAAAATTAAGGCTGTCCGTGAGTTAGAAGCGAAGATTATTGACCTTAAAAACGAACATCAGTCTGAGAATAATGAAAAGGTTTTTGGTAAGAAGTCAGAACTACTTGACTTAAAAGGCAGAATAGGAACGCTTGAGCAGGACGTAAAGCAGAAGCAGCGCATCGTCAGCATCAATGAAATTTATGTTAGGGAAAAGGATGATAGGGCCGCAGAACTTCGGAAGCAATGGCATAATACGAATAATCTTAAATTTGAGCATGATGAACAATGCACTTGCCCAACATGCGGACAAGATTTGCCGGAGGAAAAATTAGCACAGACCAGGAAAAAAGCTTTAGCTAGTTTTAACTTAGACAAGGCGCAAAACCTGGAAAAAATATCTAATCAGGGTAGAGCGCATAAGGCAGAAATTGAAAAACTTAAAGCTGAAAATGCAGTTTTGCAGAATGAAATTAATATTTTGCAAGAGCAGTGCAGTATTCTTCAAGAACAACATACCTCTCTTTTGGCGGAAATCAAGGAAATTAATGAATCAATTTCTGATATTAGCAGTAATACAGAATATGTAAATGCTTTAGCCGTAAAAGGTGATTTACAAAATCAGATTGAGCAGTTAAAGCGCGATAATTCAGAACTACTAGTCGGTGTCAAGAAGGAAATTGCTAGCATTGAAAGCGATATTTCTTTTTGTGCAGAACAGTTGGCACTGCTTGAGCAGTATAAGAAAGGTCAGGACAGAATTTCCGAGTTAAAAGTTCAAGAGAAGAAGTTGGCTGCAGAATTTGAGAAATTAGAGGGCGAACTTTACCTGACCGAGCAGTTTATTAGGTCTAAGGTTGCCTTACTGGAAGAAAGAATTAACAGTAAATTTAAATATGCCAGGTTCAAGCTATTTGAACAGCAAGTCAATGGCGGTGTATCTGAAACTTGCCAAGTTACTTTTAATGGGGTGCCGTTTGAGAGTTTGAATAATGCGGCCAGAATAAATGTCGGACTAGATATTATTAATGCTTCATCCGATCATTACTGTTTTACTGCACCTATTTTTATTGACAACGCTGAGGCGGTGGTAAAGTTAATTAAAACTAAAGCACAGGTTATCCGGTTGGTTGTAGACGGTGAAGTTGAAGAATTAACTATAAGTTGTTCGGAAATTGCTATAGACAACGATTTAATAGCTGTAGATTGTGAGGTTATATAAATGTCTGATGTGGTGATTGTAAGAGTTGAAAGCGAGACTGATAGAAACGACTTTACTCGCGAAAAACTACTAATAAATGGCGAGGAAATATTTTATGTTTATCCTCTTTGTGAATGTCCGGAGGATGCAATTATAGGGCGCGATTTGATTTCATGCAGTGAAATATCTAGTTTCTTGAAGAATTTTTTAAAGGAACATAATGGCAAGAAGGTTAAATTTGAGTACGATGAAGTGGAAGGAGAGGATCTATAAATGGCAGTAAACGCAGTAGCAACAAAACCCGTAGCAAGACTAAAGGCAATAATTAGTAGTAATAGCGTTCAAGAACAATTTAAAAACGCTTTACAAGAAGGTGCTCCGCTGTTTGTTGCTTCACTAATTGACATATATGGAAATGACACATACCTTCAAAAATGCGAACCTCAAGCAGTTGTTATGGAGGCACTAAAGGCTGCTACCCTAAAACTACCTATTAATAAAAACCTTGGGTTTGCCTATATTGTGCCATATGCCGGTTCACCACAAATGCAAATAGGATATAAAGGATATATTCAGTTAGCTATGAGAACATCTCAGTACAGGTTTATTAATGCAGATGTGGTCCTTGAAGGAGAACTCAAGGGACACAACAAGATTACCGGAGAAATTGATTTAACCGGCGAGGCAACTAGCGATAAGATAGTTGGCTACTTTGCTTACATTGAAACAGTTAACGGATTTAAAAAACCACTATACTGGAGCAAGGAGAAAGTTACTGCTCATGCTAAGAGGTATTCAAAATCATATAATTCTAAAACATCGGCGTGGCAAACAAACTTTGACGAAATGGCACTCAAGACCATGCTCAGGAATTTATTAAGTCATTACGGTGTCATGTCGGTTGAAATGGTTAACGCCTTTACCGCTGATGTCGGTGACGAAAGAACATCGGAAGCGCAGGCACAGGACGAGATTAACGCAAATGCCAATAGCGAAACTATAGACGTTGATTTCACTGAGTCAGGAGAACCGGAAAACGGAGAAGCGATCAGTAACGCAAATACTCAAGAAGAACCAGACTTTTAGGATGGAGATCGAAGTATTAGCTAGCGGAAGCACAGGTAACTGCTACTATATTACGGACGGTAGCACACCTATACTTATTGAGTGCGGTATACCTTGGAAAAAAATACAGCAAGGATTAAATTTTAAAACCTCAGAGATAGCTGGTTGCCTTGTCACTCACGAACATTTAGACCACAGCAAGGCAGTTAGAGAAGTTATGAGAGCAGGTATAGACGTTTATGCCTCACAAGGAACTATAGACGCTCTTGGACTGTCTGGACATCGAATTAAGGCAGTTAGGGAGCAGTTTAAGATAGGTTCATGGACGATACTTCCTTTTGGGATAGAACACGATGCCGCTGAACCTCTGGGGTTTTTATTAGCTAGTAAGTGTGGTGAAAAACTTTTATTTGCGACAGATACCTTTTATGTGCGATACAGATTTAACGCACTAACTCACATCATGGTAGAGTGTAACTATGATATTGATGTTCTTATAGCTAACGTAGATGCCGGACTAGTACCGATGGCTTTGAAAAGTAGATTATTAAAAAGTCACTTTAGCTTTGAAAATGTTAAGAAGTTTTTAATGGCTAATGATTTAAGTAAGGTGCAAGAAATTTGGCTAATACATTTATCTCATGGAAATTCGGATGCGGAAAAGATGAAGAGGGAAATCATGGAGTTAACTGGAAAACCAGTTTATATTGCCGGTGATTGATACTATAAATATCAGAGAATGAAATATTGGGAGGTTAGTTAATTGATTAATGTTTGCACTATCGGGGGTCGACTGACGCGAAATTGCGAAAGTAGGTATTCACAGACCGGAACATGTTTTGCTGGTTTTACCCTTGCGGTAGATCGTGACTTTAAGAAAGCGGACGGCACAAAAGAAACGGACTTTATCGACTGTAAATTAATTGGGAAACGCGCCGAGTCGCTAACACAGTATCTCACGAAAGGAAAACCTATTTGCGTTACCGGTCCGCTACAGGTAAGAAATTATGAGGATAACCAGGGAGTTAAGCGTAAAGCATTTGAAATAGTAGTGGACAAGTTATCATTCCTGCCGGATGCAAAGAAGGGGAATAATACACCTTCGGGGCAAGGCGGAGGCAGTCAGGGAGGAAATTTTAGTAGCGAAGTAGACTTCTCTGAGGACGATATCCCGTTCTAGGATATGTAAATTAAGTAAATAATAGGGAGTCGATAGGATGCCAGAACTACGCACAGTTAAATGCGCTTGCGGTTGCGGTAGGGAGTTTGTGCCACGAAACAACCGGCATAAATATTACGACGCTAAGTGTAGGAAAAGCTATAACCAGACGAAACATTTGGGCAGTGGGGTTAGTGTTCGAGGTAATAAGGTTACCGTTAAGGGAGTTAAGGAAGTTTTACTGTTTTCTACGGGACTTTACTAGGCATGCAGAGAAGGAGATGCTTTTGAAGATCGAAATTTGTAATAACTACAGACTTTCAACTGATCCGCTGAGTTTGATCCTAGAGAAAAAGCACATCAAGAGAAACAGTAAGGTTGTCTGGGATAAAGTAGGTTTCTATTCATCTCTTGATGGATTTATAAGGGGTTGCTTGTCGCATGGCATTAAGACTGAGGATTTGGAAGG
>Ga0209319_1001509_pt1 | contig 18480 bp, 19 predicted proteins | sample RifGroE2_FD_184000 | JGI IMG/M metagenome (GOLD analysis project Ga0209319, IMG submission 184000) | Groundwater microbial communities from Rifle, Colorado - Groundwater E2 (SPAdes) (version 2) | ecosystem: Environmental > Aquatic > Deep subsurface > Groundwater | place: Rifle, Colorado, United...
AATCAGGAGGGTTTCCCATCCTTCGCTTGCCGCCTTCAATGCGGCGGCCGTCCCCGCCGGACCGGCCCCCAGGATGATGATCTTTGTCATATCAGTCCCTCAGCCAGGCGATCAGTTCGACCGTGGCGACGTCGTTCATATCCGATGCTTCCAAGGCATCCGCGATGATCCGCGGATCCGGAACTAACCCCAAAACTTGTTTCTCCAGCTTCTCGATCCAGTTCACATCCATGGCATCGGAATAGATCCGGGCATGGATGATTTTATTCTGTTCGGACTGGAATTCCCAACGGATCGATCCGAAGGAGAGATAGGTTTCCAGTTTCAATTGTTTATCGAAATGCGCCCCGTAGAGCCAATCTTCGCTTTGAAAGAACGCGATCTTTTCTTTCGCCTCTTCCATCGGGAAAGGCATGCGATGGGTGATTTCCCCGTATTCTTCCCCCACGGCCAAGAGACAGGCCTGTTTGACATCCTCCAAACCGACGGGTTTCACATCGCACAGGTTCATGATCCTGGCTTTCACGCTCTCGACGCTTTTGCGCTTCAACTTCGCTTCGCTGACCGTCAAGTATTTCCCCAGTTTTTCCTTATCCACATTAAACAAGATGGTTCCGTGATGCAGACCGAAGCCGTTTCGTTTCAAAAAAGCGTTCCCCGAGACTTTCGCCCCGTTGATTTCGATGTCGTTGCGTCCGCTGACCTGGGCGTCAAACCCCAGTTTACCCAACGCCCGGGCGATGACGTTCATTTGCTTTTGGACATCGTAGTCTTTTTCTTCCAAAATGAAGGTGAAGTTCACGTTGCCCAGGTCGTGGTACACGGCGCCTCCGCCCGAAGAGCGGCGCGCCAGTCTTCCTCCGTCATCCATCAGTTTCGTGATCGCGACTTCGCTTTGGGCGTGTTGGTTTTTTCCGATGACCACCGTGTGGGCGTTTTGCCACAGGTAAAAACGCAAGGTGTTTCTCGGACAAGTCTCAAGCAGGAGTTCCTCGACGCCAAGATTGACGTAGGGGTCGAAGGAAGGGGATTGGTAGAGTTCGATGTTCATGGGGGTACCTCAAGGCAAATTATAAAGTCAAATCGCGAAACCGACAAGGTTCAAGCAGAAAACATGCAAGAAAGGGGTAAAGACGGTATACTATTGTTACTACGTGAGGTGAAAACATGCAACCGTTAACCCTGTTCTACTTGAAATTCTGCCCCTATTGCCACGAGGCGAAAGCATACATCGAGGAATTACTAAAGGAAGAGAAATATCAGAAGATCGAAATCCAATGGATCAACGAAGGCAAAGAGCGGGCGCTGGCCGATACCTACGACTATTACTATGTCCCGACCTTTTATCTTGGAAGAAAGAAACTCCATGAAGGCGCGATGAGTAAGGAAGATGTCCGCAAGGTCTTCGAGACGGCGTTGGCCAATGGCTAGAAAAAGCGTGTTGTATATCGCGGCCAGTCTGGACGGATACATCGCTTCCGAAGACGGGTCGATCGATTGGCTGGTCAAGTACGACAGTTCGATCAGCGGATATAACGAATTTATTACGGGTGTCGATACGGTGGTGATGGGATATACGACCTATCGTCAACTGACGGAAGAACTGAGTGTAGGGGAGTGGCCGTATGAAGGACTGGACGCGTACGTGGTCAGTTCAAGGGATCATGAGAATCGAAAAGAAGTAACTTTCATCAAGGATCCGATCATGCTTGTGGAAGAATTAAAGCATAAAGATGGAAAGACGATCTGGATCGTCGGCGGGGCGAAACTCGCCCATAACTTGTTTGAGTCGGGGTTGATCGATGAACTGGTCTTGACGATCATCCCGGAATCGATCGGGAAAGGGATTCCGTTGTTTCCAAAGACACCGATGACGTTTGATCTAATCCAAAGCAAGCAATATGGACCGTTCGTGGAAATCACCTACGCACTAAAATCAACCAACTAAGGATGATTCGAGATTGCGGATTTTAGTGTACATTTTCTTCCGTGGATGAAATAATGAAAAGAGAAAACGACGGGGAACGTACGATGTGGAAATGGTTTCGAAAGAAGAGGATCACAGACGGGGAGATCGAACTGATCTTGTCCGGTACATCGAAAGATCCCGATCCGGAAGGATGGGGCAATACTTTTCTCTATGACATCCTCGAACTGAAAACCGGGAAAATCATCGGGCGTTGCGACCTTCGGTTGGGCAATACGAAGACGTTGTATATCGGGGGGAACATCGGTTATACCGTCTATGTTCCCTATCGCGGGAAACATACGGCGGCCAAGGCCTGCAAACTGCTCTTCGACGTGGCGCGGGGCTTCGGGGTCAAACAGTTGATCATCACCTGCAATCCCGACAACCTGGCGTCCTATCGGACCTGCGAGTTGGCCGGGTGTACCTTGAAGGAAATCGTACCGGTTCCACTTGATCACGAGCTTTATCTTCAAGGGGATCGATATAAGGCCATTTTTATCAAGAATCTCGTTGAAAGCACGGACTGAAACGCATTGTTTCAGTCTTTTTTCGTATATAATAAGAGTGTACGAGGAAAAAACATGCAGAAATTCAACTATCACACCCACACCCTGCGTTGCGGACATGCGGCGGGGGATGATGAACAATACGTCAAGGCGGCGATCGCGGCCGGATATGAAATCGTCGGGTTCAGCGACCATTCGCCCTATCCCGGCGTCATCCATCCGGGGGACCGGATGCGGATGGACGAACTGGACGGATACCTCGCTTCGATCAAAGGGTTGGGCGAGAAATACAAAGACAGGATCGTACTGAAGGTCGGGTTGGAAATCGAGTATTTCCCCGAAATGGAAGACTTCTACCGCGAATTGAGGAAGGTCACGGATTATCTGATCGTCGGTCAGCATAACCGTATCCTGGATGCAATGGAATACGACAAGTGGTGCGACGACGAGGATGTCCTCTACTATGCCTGGCAGATCCGTCAGTGCGTCGAACACGGCTTCGCGGACATCATCGCCCATCCCGACTATTTCATGTTGGGGCGCAAAGGTTGGAGCGCGGCGTGTGAAACGGCCGCACGCGACATCTGCGCGGTTTCGCTTCGATACAACATCCCCCTGGAACTCAACCTCAACGGCTTGCGTTACGGGAAGCAACATTACGACGACCGTGTTTCGTATCCCTATCCGTATCGTCCGTTTTGGGAAATCATCAGTGAAACCCAGGCGCCGGTCATCTATGGCGTCGACGCCCACAAACCGATGAATTTCATGGAGAAGGAAAGATATGTGAAAGTCATGGAAGACATCAAGGATTTGGAATTGAACTTCATTTCGGATTTTAGGATCTAGGGTAGAGGAGGGGGAGCTTATGCGTCGTTTCTTCGGCTTTTTCGTCAGTAAACCGTTTACCATCCTTTTCATGATCCTGGCCGAACTCGGTCTTCTTTACTATGTCGTCTATACCTTCAGCGTACGCTTCGTGACGCTGTATAATTTTCTGGTCGTCCTGAGTGTCATCATCGTCGTTTACCTCATCAACCGCAACGACAATCCGTCCTACAAGCTTTCCTGGGCGGTGTTCATCCTGGCTCTGCCTTTATTCGGTGGATTGACCTATCTTCTATTCGGGGGGAGGAAAATCCCCAAGGCGCTGCGTGCCGGGATGATCCGTAACAACGCGAAAGGGGAGCCGATCCTGAAGCAGGATGAAGCCGTGCTCGAGGAAGTCGTCGCCGGCGACCCCGCCTTCGAACGCCAGATCCACTACATCCTGCGCAATACCGGCATGCCGGTCTACGCCGACACCGAGACGACGTATTTCCCGATCGGGGAAGAGAAGTTCAAGGCGATGAAGGAAGAGTTGCTGAAGGCGACGAAATTCATCTTCATCGAATATTTCATCATCAACACCGGGTTCATGTGGGACTCGATCGAAGAAATCCTGAAGGAAAAAGTGAAGGAAGGGGTCGATGTCCGCGTCATCTACGACGACGGTGGGTCGATCCGACTCCCGCGGAAATTCCTGTACCGTTTGCGGATTTCCGGCATCAAAGCCTATCGGTTCAATCCGATGTCGGCCACCCTGGCGATCCAGATGAACAACCGCGACCACCGCAAGATCTGCGTTATCGACGGGAAGGTCGGTTTCGTGGGCGGCATCAACCTCGCCGACGAATACATCAACAAGAAACTTCGTTTCGGACATTGGAAGGATTGCGCCGTGATGCTGAAGGGGGAAGCGGTCTTCAGTCTGACCGTCATGTTCCTGCAGTTCTACCACTACCTCTCGAAAACCACGGAAGACTACCAACTCTATCGGGCGGATTTCTCATCGGATCCGATCGTAAGCAAAGGCTATGTCCAACCCTTCACCGATAGTCCGACCGACGACGAGTTGGTCAGCGAAACCACCCATCTCAACATGATCAACGCCGCGCGTTCCTACATCTACATCATGACCCCGTATCTGGTCATCGGGCACGAGATGACGCAGGCGCTCATCAGGGCCGCCAAGAGCGGGGTGGACGTGAAAATCATGGTTCCGCACATCCCCGACAAATGGTACGTGTTCGCCGTGACGCAAAGCAGCTATGAGGAATTCACCAAGAACGGGGTGAAGATCTATGAATACAAACCCGGGTTCCTGCATTCCAAGGTCATGGTCAGCGACGACAAGGCGGCGATCATCGGGACCTCAAACCTGGATTTCAGAAGCTACTACCTCCATTTCGAATGCGGGATCCTCTTTACGGATCATCCCGTCCTTCGCGAAGTCAAACGCGATTTCGTCGATACCTTGCAGAACTGCATCGAAGTCACCTACGAAGATTGCCTGAAAGTGAATTTCTTCGTCAAGTTGGGACGCGCGATCCTGAAACTCTTCAGCGCATTATTATAAAAGGAGAACCCCATGAACATCGCATTGGTATTGGAAGGCGGCGGCCTACGCGGAAGTTACACCGCCGGCGTCTTGGTTTGGTTGATCGAGCAAGGCATCGAAGCGGATACGGTCGTCGGGATTTCAAGCGGCGCCATGCATGCCTGCCACTATGTATTGAAAGACATCGAAGCCTTGAAGTTGACCTCGATGAAATATGCCTCCCACAGACACAACGTCGGATGGTATCCGCTTTTGCATGAAGGACAGCCGGTCGGATACGACTTCCTTTTCGAAACGGTCATCAAGGAAATCTTGAAATTCGATGTGAATAAACTGCGTGCCCAAAAACAAGCGGTCGAATTCGGGGTCTATGACTTAAGCATCCAGAAAACCATCTGGAAGAACCAATTCACCATGGACGAAGACATCCGGTTCCTAAAGGCCGCGTGTACGCTACCTTTAGCCGGACGCAACGTCAAGATCGGCGATACCTACTACCTGGACGGAGGCGTCACCACCATGGTTCCGATCGGTCGGGCGAAAGAACTGGGCGCAAAGAAATTCCTGGTCGTCGTCACCAAGGACCCCGGCTTCGTCCGAAAACCCAACAGCCCTTTCCTTCAGTTCGTTTTGGATCTGATGTACTTCAAATACAAGACTCTGCTTAAGGATTTCCGTGCCCGGACGCAAGTCTATTACGACGAGATGAACGAAGTGCGCGCCCTGCAGGATGAAGGCAAGGCCATCCTCCTTCAACCGACGCGCGACTGCGGGGTCAAGCGTTTCTCCGGCACCGAACAACAGATCATCGACATGTTTAACCTCGCCAAGGAAGACTGTGAGAACCGTAAGGAAGAACTCCTTGCGTTCTTCGCGAAGTAACATGAAGAAAATCGTACGGATCGGATTCATTGCGTTGTTGGCGCTCGTCGTTTTCGGTGTCTCCACTTATTTCTATCTTCAATCCGATTTACAGAAACTCGCCAAGACCGAAATGAATGATGTCGATCTGTCCAAGATCGACGATGGGGTCTATCGTGGTGAATCCTCGCATTTCCCCGTCATCGTAAGCGTCGAAGTCACGATCCAAGACCATCGTATGACCTCGATCATCCTAATAAAGCACATGAACGGACAAGGCGCACCGGCGGAAAGCATTATCGACGATGTCCTTTCGAGCCAGTCCCTGGACGTGGATGTGATCTCAGGGGCGACCTACAGCAGTCAAGCCATCCTTCAGGCGATTTCACGTGCGCTTGAGAAATGAGCCGAAAGGAGGAACGCATGGTTAAAAACTACCGGATTCAAAATGCGAACGCCCCGAAGGAACAACCGGGCGATATCGCTTCGTTTCTCCGTATGAGTTTGGATTCGCATAAAATCATCACGCTTTTCACCAACGACCTCGATCCCAATCAGTTCACCTGCGGGATCGTCGCCGCTTTGTCGGAGACCGGTGTGGTTTTTTCAAGGATCGACGTCTACGGATCCAACGATGGGATCGCCTGTCTCCCCGTCGACATCATCTACCGTGTCGAAGCCGACACCCCGCTGATCCAACGGGTCGCGACCTTGTGGAAACTCAACGGCGAAGAAAACACCGTCTATGAATCCTCGGGGAATGAACTGTTGCGGGGCTTTCTGAAACAAGCCTATAGCGCCCAGAAAGTCGTCTCCATGGAAATCATGGATAGCCGCCGCTATGATGTATGCGGTCTGATCGGGAAATTGGATGAGACGTTCGTCAACGTGAACCTGTTGGACGGTAATGGCAATCCGACGGGTACGAGCCTGGTCCTCATCGAAAGCATCACCCAGGTCGTCATGGACGCGAAGGAAGAACATACGATCCAACGTCTGTACGAGTATCAGAAGAGGGTCGGGAACTTAACGTAAGGGAAAAAGAGCGGACATTCGCTCTTTTTCGTATGTGGATTTCATAAATCCAAGGGAAACGATGGAAAACCCGGTCATTCTTTCCATCGTTTCCCGACGCGCTATGAAAGTCCGATCCGTTTCGATAGAATGAACCCGCGGAGGTTCACTATGAGGAAATTGAAATTCATCGCCATGGATGTGGACGGCACCTTGGTCGATCAAGACAAGAAGATCCGTCCGTTCACGAAAGAAACCCTGCTTAAGGCGCAAGAAGCCGGCTACACCTTGATCCTGGCTTCCGGCCGACCGGAAAACGGGCTTCAATCCTATCGGAAAGAATTGGAGATGGACCGCTACGGCGGTCTGCTTGTGGCCTATAACGGAAGCAAGGTCATCCAAGTGCCGGGGGACAAGGTCCTCTACAATCAAGCGTTGACCCATGAAGAAACGTTGAAGGTGCTTAACCACGTCAAGAACTTCGACGTCACCGTGATGATCGACAACGGATCCAAGATGTTTACGGAGAACCTGGACGGGGTGAACGTGGTGAAGGAGGCCAAGAACAATTCGCTTGAGTTGATACGGGTCGACGATCTTAAGGCGAACCTCGACGGTGATCTCAACAAGATCCTGACCAGCGGGAAACCCGAGTATCTACGCAGCGTGTTCGATGAACTGTACGCTCCGTTTCGCAATGAACTCAACTGTATGTTCACGGCGCCGTTCTATGTGGAATTCACCGCGCAGAACGTCGATAAAGGGTTTGCTTTGAAGCATGTCCTGACTTCGTTGGGGTATGAACACCATCATCTGATCGCGTTCGGGGATGCGGAGAACGATCTCTCGATGATCCGTTATGCGGGGATCGGGGTGGCAATGGGGAACGCGGTCGAACCGTTGAAAGCCATCGCGGACCATGTGACCCTCAGTAACCTAGAAGACGGGATCGCCCATGCGCTATTGAACTTTCTGCCTGCATTCAACTAATGGAAAAAAGTCCGATGCGGACTTTTTTCAGGTTTCATCCTAGAGATATCGATTCTCTACTTGACGCTCCATCCTCCATCAAGTAGAATGAAACAAACTTGTCAAGTTTTCATGAAAGGGAAGTACATGGAGAATCTTCAAAAGAGGAAGTTCGGTTTATTGACGACCACGGCCATGATCGTCGGGATCGTCATCGGTTCGGGGATCTTTTTCAAGACCGATAACGTTCTGGCAGCCGTGGACGGATCGGTGTTTCTGGGGGTATTGGCATGGATTCTCGGTGGCATCGGGATCATTTTCGGAGGTCTCACCATCGCCGTTTTGGCCAAACGCGACGAAAACGTCGGCGGTTTGATCACGTATTGCGAAATGACCTGGGGGAAAACCTTGGGATATCTCGCGGGTTGGTTTCAAACGATGTTCTATTATCCGGCGCTGGTCGCCGTCGTTTCCTGGGTCGCCGCGATGTATCTTTCCGAATTGTTCGGATGGACCGCTGAGGGCACTTTCTTCGGCGTCGCTTTTTCCTGGGTTCCGGCCTGGGGCTATCCGTTTTCCTTGACCGAATGGGTCGTGACGTTGCTCATCATCGTTTTCTTGTTCGTTTTCAATATGTTTTCGACCAAATCGGCCGGTAAGTTCCAAAGTTTCGCGATGATCGTGAAAGTATCGGCTTTATTCGTATTGGCGTTCGTCGGTCTGGTCTTCGGGAATCCCGTCGAAGTCATTCATTTCGCGGACGCGGGTTTGATCGGTGGCGGATTCTTCGCCGCCCTGGTCCCGATCGCCTTCGCTTTCGACGGATGGCAGGTCGCCCCTTCGATCGCCCATGAAATCAAGAATCCGAAACGCAACCTGCCGTTGGCGCTGACCTTCGCGCCGCTTTTGATCATGTTGATCTACATCGCGTATTTCGTCGGTATCAACGCCGTTTTAGGCCCGAGCCAAGTCATGGAACTCGGCAACAACGCCGTGAGCGTGTTCGCCCAGAAGTTCTTCGGCAACGTCGGATACCGCGTCGTGCTGGTCGCCGTCGTCCTGTCTGTACTGGGTACTTCCAACGGGTTGATCCTGGGCTATATCCGTCTTCCGTATGCCTTGGGTCTGCGCAACGAAATGTTCTGGAGCGAAAAGTTCGCCAAGCTCAACCTCCGCTTCGACATCCCGTTCTTTTCCGCCGTGTTCACCTTCGTCGTCAGCATGTTCTGGCTGCTTCTTCACTTCGCCAGCACCACGGGGTCGATTTTCATGGGGTGGACGATGTTCAGCGGGATGTCGGTCGACGAGATTTCGATCGTCCTCATCTACATCTTCATGATCCTGATCTATTTCGGCGTCTTGAAGCAGTTCTTTCAGAAGAAAGTCGATTCCTGGGTCTTCGGCGCACTCTTCCCGATCCTCGCGATCCTAGGGGCCGCCACGGCGGTCTATGGCGGTTTCCAAAGCCCGAAAGTCGCCGTTTACCTCACGGTTTCCATCCTTGGCATCGTCGCCGGGCTGCTTGTGAAACCCAAACATTCCTAAAATCAGAAAATCCGGGCGTCTCTGTTCACAGAGTCGCTTTTTTTATGGTCGAAACGTTAAAAAAGGGGTATGATAGAAGTATCTAGAGTATCTTGTGAAAGGGGGAAAACCATGAACCCTTGTATCATCACGGACCAAATATCGCAAGATTTTGAGTTTGCGCTCAACGCCATCTCGGAAGAGGGGGTCCATCGGATCGAAATCCATTCGCTCTGGGGGAAGACCATCGAAGAATTGGACGACGCTACCGTCGAAAAAGTGAAGAACCTGATGAATTTCTACGGGATGAGCGTCACGTGTCTGGCGTCGACCTTGTTTATGATGCTGCCGCTGCATGACGAAGATGTTTTGACCGATTTCAGTCCCACCTTCAAGGTCATCAAGGGCGATTTGGCGACCCACATGAAATACCTTCAACGCGCCATCGACATCGCGCATAAGCTCGATTGTCCGCGGATCCGGGTTTTCCCGTTCCGCGCGCCGGAGAACCGCAAGATGCTTGGGGACAAGTTCGACATCGAAGCGATGGCCATCCTGTTGACTCCGGCCGTCCGTTTGGCGGAAAGGGAAAACATCACCCTGGTCGTCGAGAACTGTCCTTATTCCCATCTTCCCAAAGGCAAGATGACGGCCGACCTGGTGAAACGCATCGATTCCCCGAATTTCAAACTGCTCTATGATCCCGCCAACAGTTATCGCGCCAACATCGTCCGCATCCCGTTCCGCTATCTGGAAGGGTCCCTGGTCGAAGAATTACGCCTGATCCTGCCGTGGGTCGATCATCTCCATATCAAAGACTATCACTACGTGGACGGGCTCACCAAACCCTACCTCCATGTCCCTTTAGGCAAAGGGGAAGTGCCCTATGCCCAACTCTTGCGGATCCTTCACGACAACGGTTATACCGGCGCGTTGAGTTGCGAACCCGAGGTCGGGTTCGAAGGTACGATGGAGAGTCTGAATACCCTGCGCAAGCTACTACGTACGTTATAAAGCCGGACTCGACGAGCCCGGCTTATTTTATGTTGAATTTGGTCCACGGAAGATTGCGCGGCGGATTCGACGTGAAATCCATGATTTCTTTCGTCACCGGATGGGGAAAGGATAATCTGACCGCCCATAATGCGATCTGCTGGCCCGGTTTCGCGTTACGGTTGTAGCGGGCATCCCCCCAGAGAGGATTCCCTCTGGATGAGAACTGGACCCGGATCTGATGGGAGCGACCCGTGATCAATTGAATCCTCACAAGCGACAAGTTGAGATCATGCTTGATCAACCGATACGACAGTTCCGCATCCTTGCCCTCGGGATCGTCGCTCCGTACGACTTTCGACGTATTCGACTTCTCGTCTTTTTTCAACGTGTCCTTCAATACCCCCTCGTCGGAAAGCTTCCCCTCGACGATAGCCAGGTATTCCTTGGTGATTTCATGCTTGCGGATCGATTCGCTCAATCTCCCCGCGGCCTTCGACGTCTTCGCCAACACGACGACACCGCCGACCGGCCGATCCAAACGATGGACCAAGCCCAGGTAGATGTTCCCGGTCTTCGCGTATTTTTCCCGCAAATATCGTTTACCCAAGGTCAGCAGGTCGACATCGTGGCTCTCGTCTTCCTGCATCGGAAGATTCGCCTCTTTCACGACCACCAAGAGGTGGTTGTCTTCATAGAGGACGTTCATTCCAGACTCATCCTTCCGTAGATCCCGCACGGTAAAATCCAACCCTTCTGGGAAATCGGCAAACCGATTTCCCCTGCGACGATGGTCGCCTGGGGAAAGCGCGGTTTCAAGCTTAGGTTCAGGATGTTTTCCAACACGATGCTGGAAAACCCGGTAGTATAGGCATTGACGCAGAAGAAGAGCGGATCGGGGTCCAGGATCTTCGCGCAGGCTTCCACCAACTCGTACAACTGGTCTTCCAACTTCCATATTTCACCGTTGGGACCCCGTCCGTAACTGGGCGGATCCATGATGATCGCATGGTAGGTCCGTCCGCGGCGTTCCTCGCGGGCGATGAACTTCATGACGTCGTCCAGGATGTAGCGGATCTTCGCGTTTTCCAGATGACACAGGGCTTGGTTTTCCTTCGCCCATTGGATCATCCCTTTGGAGGCGTCCACATGGACGACTTCGGCTGCATCGGCGCTGGCGCAGGCCATGGTCGCGCCACCCGTATATGCGAACAGGTTCAACACCCGGATCTCGCGCTTCGCACTTCGTATCTTCCCCTGCATCCATTCCCAGTTCACAGCTTGTTCGGGAAAAAGACCCGTATGTTTGAATCCGGTCGGGGAAACTTTGAACGTCAGTTCGTTGAAACCGATGGTCCAGACTTCGGGGAATTTCTTCTTGAATTCCCATTCCCCGCCGCCGGCTTTACTGCGGTGATAATGGGCGTGCGGCTTTTTCCACAACCCGTGTTCATCGGTGATCGGCCAAACCGCCTGGGGGTCGGGCCGGCGCAGGACGATCTCGCCCCAGCGCTCCAGTTTCTCCCCGTTCCCGGCATCGATGCATTCGTAGTCTTTCCAATGGTCGGCGATTTGTCTCATGGTGGATCTCCTTCACTTGCGATTATATCATAAAGCAAAAACGCCCGAGGGCGTTATCGTAGAACTGGCTGGGGTAGAAGGGATCGAACCTTCGAAATGTCAGAGTCAGAGTCTGATGCCTTACCGCTTGGCGATACCCCAATATCGAAATGGCAACTCTTATTTTAACCATTTTAGGGTTTAAAATCAAGAAACTTCGCGATAAACTAGAAGTATGTTTCAAACTATACTATAATTACAACGCAAGAAGGGAGTTTACTATGAACAACGTCAGAACACGCTTCGCGCCTAGCCCTACCGGATACATGCATATCGGGAACCTGCGTACCGCGCTGTACGAATATCTGGTCGCCAAAGGACAAGGCGGCGATTTCATCCTACGCATCGAGGACACCGATCAGAACCGCTATGTGGAAGGCGCCATCGAGATCATCTATGATACGTTGAGGTCGGTCGGGTTGATCCATGACGAAGGACCGGATGTCGGAGGGGACTTCGGACCCTATACCCAATCCGAAAGACTTGGCATCTATAAAGAATACGCCGTGAAACTCATCGAGGCCGGCGGGGCGCATTACTGTTTCTGCAGCGAAGAGGACATCGCGAAACAACGCGAAGCCGCGGATGCCGCGGGTACCCCGTTTAAATTCCGCGACCCCTGTCACCGCTATACGCCCACCGAGGCGCAAGCCAAGGTCGACGCCGGGTCGTCGTATGTCGTCCGTCAAACCATCAAACCGGGGGAACCCTGCGTCTATCACGACGAAGTCTACGGCGAAATCACGGTCGAACGCGAAATCCTCGATGAAAGCATTTTATTGAAGTCGGACGGATTCGCCACCTACAACTTCGCCAACGTCATCGACGACCATCTGATGGCCATCACGCATGTCGTGCGCGGGAACGAGTACCTTTCCTCGACCCCGAAATACAACCTGATCTACGATAGTTTCGGCTGGCAGCGTCCGACCTACGTGCATCTGCCCCCGGTCATGAAGGATGAACAGAACAAGTTGTCCAAACGCAACGGGGATGCGTCGTTTCAGGATTTGGTTTCCAAAGGCTATCTCGGAAAAGCGATCCTCAACTACATCGCCCTTTTGGGATGGAGTCCGGAGACCGAACAGGAAATCTACACTTTGGAAGAACTGACGAAGGCGTTCTCGGTCGCGCGTTGTTCGAAGTCGCCGGCGATCTTCGACATCGAGAAACTCAAATGGATGAACGGCATGTATCTGCGTGCCTTGAGTCTGGACGAATTCCACGAACTCGCCCTGCCTTGGTTGAATCAAGCCATCCATCGCGTCTGCGATTTGAAGGAAGTCTCCAAGATCCTTCAGCAACGGGTTTCCGTGTTGGGTGAGATCCCGGAAATGGTCGATTTCATCGATGAGCTTCCTGAATATGACGTAGAGATGTATTTCCACAAGAAGATGAAGACGGATAAGGAAATCTGCATCCGTTCGCTGGAAGCTTCGCTGGAGGTCTACCATGCGATCCAGAATTGGGAGAGCGTGGATGAACTTCAGGCGAGTATACAAGCCTTGCCGGAAAAACTCGGGCTCAAGAACGGACAGGTCTACTGGCCGATCCGTACCGCGATGACCGGTAAACAATTCACTCCCGGAGGTGCGCTTGAAATGCCGTACATCCTGGGTAAGGAAGAAGCGATCCACCGTACGAAAGTCGGTCTGCATAAACTCAGAGAAATCAAATAGCCCCGTCAAACGGGCTTTTTTCATGATTTTCAGTTCGAGCGAAAGAAGTTCTTGCGGCAGTAGGATACTCCACTTATAATGGACATAATCGAATCAAGGGGAAAATCATGTTGGATAAAAAAAGAAGTGCAGGGTTCACACTTGTCGAACTCATCGTCGTCATCGCGATTCTGGCGGTTCTCGCCATGATTCTGATCCCCAACATCACCGGCTACATCGCCAAAGCCCAGGAATCCGTCTGTCTCAGCAATCGCGGGACGCTCAAGCGGATCTACTCGGGATACACGATCCTGGAAAACAAAAGCGTCGCGGACAATACGGTCGGCGTCGGGTTTTTAGCGGACGAAGGGTACCTGAACGAAGCGCAGGCGCAAAGCGACACCTTGAACAAAATGATCTGGCGCGTGTATGACAACGGCGCGGTGGACGTGTTCTGCGGCGAAGGGGAAGCCGCGGTCGCGACCTATCTCTTCCACAGTCCGTTCGATACGATGGACGATATCAAAGTGTTGACCGGTTCGTGGGAAGTGGTCGACGGCGTTTTGAAACCGACCAAGAACGGTGAAAACCGCGCGATCTTCGAAGGGACGTCGGGTACGGACTATACCGTGGAAATGAACGCGGTCTATCTCTCGGGGGCCAAGGGGCAAAGCGGCTATGGCATCTACTACCGTGCGAGTGAAGAATCCGCCATCAGCGGCTATGCTTTCCAGTACGATCCCGGGGCGGGCAACGCCTTCGTGGTGAGGGAAGTCAACAACGGGAAAGAATCGGCCACCATCCAACGTGTCACGATGTCAAGCACGATGGGGAAGGATTTCGACATCACCGAACCGCACGACATCAAGATCGAAGTCGTCGGCGACAAGCATGTGATCAGCGTCGACGGCAAGAAAGTGTTGGAGTTTGTCGACGATACCTTCAAGAGCGGATCGGTCGGCGTACGGACCTGGAATGATTCCAAAGTCCTCTTCGACGAAGTCACCGTCACAAAAAAGTAAGCACGTCCCTCGACGTGCTTTTTAGTCCGCTATTTCTTTTTGGTTTCGGATGAAGGTTTGAAGGGAATCGATCTGCATTCTGCGCTCTTTCGCGACGGCTTCAAGGTCGCCCGGATGTTTCTGGTTGATCGCCTTGATCGCATAGTCGGCCATGACCTGGGCATGTTCGCGCATGTGCGCAACGCCGACGGCTTGTCCGCATACCCTCAAAACGGAAATCTTGATTGGATCCTGGACGGAATCGACGAGCTGGTGGACGGCGAACCCGGCGACCCGGACATCGTACGCCCTTCCTTCGCCCTTCATCTTCGCCAAGGCGACCTGAAACGCGGAATCGATCGTCTTCGTTTCAAGTTCGCTCAACTGCGCTTCCTTCAGGTTCCTTCTCGCCGTTTCGATCGACCATTCCACAAGCAAAGCCTGGCTACTTGAAAGGATCAAGGTCTCCAATTCCTGACGCAATGCCGGTTCATCCTGGATTCTGAGTTTCGATTTCGCCATAGGGCCTCCTTTATGAAAAGACGACAGTGCCTGTCGTCCGTGTGTACGATGGTAGCCCGTACGGGGTTCGAACCCGCGAATCCATGCGTGAGAGGCATGTGAGTTAACCGCTTCTCCAACGGGCCGTGTCTTTACTTATTTTACGACCAAGCGGCATGAATATCAAGAACTGCTTTTCGTAGGATTTTAATCGAATGTTAATCTTTTAGAAAAGGAATCTCAATCTGCCTCGTGTAAACTCGATCTTGTGAAAGCGAGGACAAACAAAATGAAGAAAGCGGTGAAGATCGGGTTAGGAATGGTAGGTGCGGTGGCGATTCTGTATGGTCTGAAGGAAGGGAAAGAAATTTTGGATTATCAGGCGAAGATGAAGAAGCTCGAGATCGAGACCTTGGATGTCTGTGACATCGAAGACGGCGTCTATGTCGGAAGTTACGATGCGAACGTGATCTCCGCAAGCGTCAAGGTGACGGTGAGCGGGGGGAAAATCGAATCGATCGATCTGACTTCGCACAAATACGACCGGGGCGGACCGGCCATCGCGATCGTCGACGAAGTGATCCAAGCCCAATCGTTGGACGTCGATGTCGTCAGCGGGGCGACCAACAGCAGCAAGACGATCCTCAAGGCGATCGAAAACGCCTTGCGTAGTGATCCGGTCGAATAATCCAACCTGTGACAAGTAAGCTTCGAAGCGTTGCCAATCCGCCGAAGATGGCGTCCCGTACTGTTAAGAAAGGGTGAAGTTTGGTATAATGTTTCGGAGGTGATGACATGTCTTTTTTAGAGAATCTGAATGCGAATCAAAAACAGGCGGTTTTGACGAAAAGCCGTTATGTTCGTGTCATCGCGGGTGCCGGAAGCGGCAAGACGAGGGTGCTGACCACCCGGATCGTCCATTTGGTGGAAGACCTGGGCGTGGCGGCGAATTCGATCGTCGCGATCACCTTCACCAACAAGGCGGCCAATGAAATGAAGGCGCGGATCCAGCGCATGCTGGGGGATGTCTCCGCAGGGGTCCACCTCAGCACCATCCACTCGCTTTGCGTGCGGATTTTGCGGGAAGATTGCCCGGCGATGAACCTGCCGCGCAATTTCACCGTGTTGGACCAAGACGATCAAAAGAGTATACTCAAGGAAGCCTATAAGGAGATCGGACTGGATCGGCAGAAATACAGCCTCAGTTCGATGCTGGATTATATCGGGAACAACAAAGGTGCGGAAATCACGGTCGAACGCGCCATGATCCTGGCCGGGGAACACTTCGGCGAAAAGGAAAAAGCACGGGTCTATGAATATTACGTCAATCGTCAAAAGGCGCTCTATGCGCTGGATTTCGACGACTTGCTGTTGGTGACGGTCAAAATGTTCGACCTCTTCATGGACATCAAGCGGAAATGGCAGCGCCGTTTTTCCTTTATCCACGTGGACGAGTTCCAGGACATCGACAAGGTCCAATACAAACTGATCAAGCAATTGGCGGGGACGGAGAACGAAATCTATGTGGTCGGCGATCCCGACCAGACCATCTATACCTGGCGCGGCGCCGATGTCAACATCATCATGGACTTCGAAAAGGAATTCACCCCGACCGAAACCATCATCCTGAACGAGAACTACCGTTCGACCCCCGACATTCTCAACGGGGCCAACTCGATGATCAAAAACAACAAATACCGGGTCGAGAAAGACCTGTATACCAACCGTTCCCCCCTTGAGAAGATCACGCACAGCACCTTCCCGGGGGAAGAACACGAGGCGCGATGGGTCGCGGAGAAATGCAAGCAACTCAAAAGCCAAGGTCAGTCCTATTTAAGCATGGCGATCCTCTACCGTTCCAACTATCTTTCCCGTTCGATCGAAAAAGGCTTGATCGAAGCGCATATCCCGTACATCATCTATGGCGGGACGCGCTTCTTCGAACGCGAAGAAGTCAAAGACATGCTGAGTTATCTGCGCATGATCACCCATGGCGACGACCTCGCCTTGATCCGCTCCATCAATAAGCCCAGAAGAGGCATCGGGGATAAGACATTGGACACCCTTCGCGAGGCCGCGAAGCGCAATAACCGGTCGATGTACGATGAAATGAAGGCCGAGCGGCACTTTAGCGGGAAGATGCAAAGTTCCCTCGATAAATACTGCGTCATGATCGAAAAATGGCGTGCCAAGGCCGCGGAGTCCACCTTGATCCAACTTTTGGAGATGGTCGCCAACGAAAGCGGACTCAAAGCTCTGTTGGAAGAGAACCACGAAGTCGACCGTTTGGAAAACATCAAGGAACTCATCAACGACGTCGAAACCTTCTCGCTCAACTATCCCGATTCGAAATTGGACGAATACCTTCAGATGGTCAGTCTTTACGGCGACCGCTCCGAAATCATGGGCGGGGATTTCGTCCAACTCATGACCGTGCATGCGGCCAAAGGTCTGGAATTCGACACGGTCTTCGTGGTCGGACTGAGCGACGGTGTGTTCCCTAACGAGCGTGCCATGAGCGAAGGCCACCGCGGCATCGAAGAAGAGAGACGTCTGGCTTATGTCGCCTATACCCGTGCCCGCAATAAACTCTACCTGACCGACAGTCAGGGTTTCAGTATGATTTTAGGTAAACCCCGGACGCGTTCGCGTTTCGTGGACGAGGTCGACGAGGACCACATCGAACACATCGGCGTCAACTTCGAATATGCCGTACCGAAAGAAACCAAACTCAAGTTCACCGAGAAAGTCTTCGCGACGAGTTTCCCGGATGAAACCGTCAAGAAACCCCGCGTTAAAATCAAGAAGGGGGATTTCGTTTCCCATCCCCAATACGGAAAAGGCATCGTCATCAAGCTGGGCGCCGACGGGATTGCCGACATCGCGTTTGATTTCCCCCACGGTGTCAAACGCATCATGGCCGCCCATCCCTCGCTGAGTAAAGAAGGAGGCGTGGCATGAGTAAAGAAAGAATCGACGCGTTGCGTCGCTTGATCCGCCAATACAACACCGAATACTACGCCTACGACCAACCCTCCGTATCGGATGCGGAATACGATCGGGTCATGCATGAACTGCAGGAATTGGAAAAGCAATTCCCCGAGTACGACGACCCCGAATCCCCTAGCCAAAAGGTCGGCGGGGCAATCCTGGATTCCTTCCGCAAAATCAAACACAAACGCCCCATGCTGAGCCTGGGGAACGTCTATAACCGCGACGAAGTGCTTGCGTTCGTGCAACGGGTCAAAGAAGAAACAGGGAACGAAGACATCGTCGTCGAACTGAAAATCGACGGATTGGCGATGTCCGTTTGGTATGCGGAAAAGAAACTAAGCTACGCGGTGACGCGCGGCGACGGGGAAGTCGGCGAAGATGTCACCCACAACGTAAAAACCATCAAATCCCTGCCGACGACCCTCGACATCGAGAGTGAAATCGAAGTGCGAGGGGAAGTCTATCTGCCCAAGAAAAACTTCGATGAGAT
>Ga0209319_1001511_pt1 | contig 18460 bp, 13 predicted proteins | sample RifGroE2_FD_184000 | JGI IMG/M metagenome (GOLD analysis project Ga0209319, IMG submission 184000) | Groundwater microbial communities from Rifle, Colorado - Groundwater E2 (SPAdes) (version 2) | ecosystem: Environmental > Aquatic > Deep subsurface > Groundwater | place: Rifle, Colorado, United...
CGGAACAGTTAATATTATCCAGCCTATTGATGTTGCAGTGATGAAAATTATTGCTATATCTCAGCGTGGTCGTAAACGAGATTTCTTTGATTTATATTGGTGCGCAAAGAATATTGAGCCATTGGAAAAAACGATCAAACGTCTCAAAAAACAATACCCTTCCGTCGCTCATGATTACCATCATATTTTGAAAAGTTTGGTTTATTTCAATGACGCAGAAAGTGACCCATTGCCGGAGATAAATTTTAAAGCAAGCTGGAACGATGTAAAAAAGTTTTTTATTAAAGAGGTTCCAGAATTGGGATTTAAACTGATTGAACATAATTAAAAAAGAACTCATTGCAAGTCGTTACTTTTTTTGTTAATATAAGATTACGATTATAAAATACTTGTCATTGCGAGGTGGTACTCCGCCGTGGCAATCTCAAACAAAACAGGGCCCGTCTTTGCGAGAAGGTACTCCTGACGCAGCAATCCAGTTTTATATAAATTCCTGAATCCCTGCCTGCCGGCAGGCAGGGCCACATAATTTGAGAGTACTCAAATTATTCGCAAAGACAAGATAAAAATAAAATAAGTTTAATTAATAATAAAAACCACAATTAAATTGTGAAAATAACCCCAGTTAAATAGTGCGGACTACCGCAATTTAATGGGGCAAGCAAAAATGAAAACAAATAATCTTCAAAACTTATTGGGGGGGGGCTTAAAAGATAATTTAAAAATAATATTTACGCTAGGGTTTTTCGTCCTGGTTTTTTTATTGGCGCCAAAAGCCAATGCCCAAAGTAGCTATTGGAAAAACTATTTTTCAATTGAGGAAAAGAAAGCTGTCCAAAAAAATGCTGAGAAATATACCCGAGAACAGATTGAATCAAAAAGCACCGCTTGGAAAGGATTAATCAGAAGCTATAACATCAAAAATGGCACAATCGAGGATGATGATATTAAGGATAATGGAATTGGCACTGATAAAATTAGCGGACTAGGAGATTATATCGACGGAAAGATTTCCGGTAGTTCAACCCCGCAAACTCCACAAGATTTTTCAGCCGATAACCTGACAGGAAGTTATGCCGCGTTGGATGGATCGCAAATTACAAATTTAAATCCTACTAATATATCATCTGGCATTTTCAGTTGGGCGTCTGGACAAACTTTTCCAGCAGATAAATTAACAGGGACTTTACCAGCTTTAAATGGTTCACAGCTTACAAATTTAAATCCAAGCAATATTACTGGTAGCGGTAATCTTAATATTGGAAATGGGGATTTATTTTTGGATGATGCGAGCGGAAATGTTGGCATCGGGACGACGAGTCCAAGTTATCCATTTCAAATAACCAATACCAGAAATATTCCAGTAGGTACTCTTTTGCGTTCTGGTCAAATTAATATAAATGCAACTACTCAAGCTGGTGATATAAATGTTCAGGGAACAAGGGCATTAGAGATAAATACAAATTTATATGGAACTTACGATACTGGAACATTATCTGGAGTCTATTCAAATGTATATAATAATCAAACAGCAGGAAATATAACTCACGAAATAGCATTAGTTGGTAATACATGGAATAAATCAACTGGAACCGTACTGGGAATGTACCCTATTTATGGAAAAATTTTTCAAGATGCTGCAGGAACAATTACTGATGCAGCAACTATTCAGGCGGCATCAAGTAATATAAGTGCAGGAATTGTTACGTCACTAAATGGTTTGTCGGTAAGTAAACCAAATGTAACCGGAACCGGTTCGGTTACTAATTTTTATGGAATAAAAACAGCATATTCAACATCTAACGTTGCCACGAATAATAATATAGATTTATCAATTAATGGAAATCCAGTAGGCCCTGTTAATGCGGCTATTTATGTTAATGCAGGAGCTAATCCTTCCTATTTTTATTCACCATCAACATTTGTCAAAACAACAATTAGCGGAAACGCTACGGCGGCAAATTATACGGGACTAACAGTGCAAGCGGTTCAAGCAAATTCTGGTGCTTATCAGACCAATGGAACATTTTCAGAAGCTGTTAGTAATGTGTCGTCAGGCACGTTAAGTGAATTACGTGGAGTTTGGGGACAGGCAAGACACGGCAATACAGGAACAATAACGGCGGCTTATGGACTTTTTTCCTCGATTAGTAATGCGTCATCTGGAACAATAGCTAATTCATACGGTGCTTATATATCTACACCTACCAACCCTGGTGGAGGTATAATAACAAGAAATATTGGGCTTTTCATAGCATCTCAAAATGTAGGTAATAGTAACTGGGCAATTTATCAGCCAGAAGCAACCGATAAAAATTATTTCGCTGGCTCCGTCGGCGTTGGCGTAGCTAGTCCAGTAGCTAAGCTTGATGTGGATGGTGAAATAAAAATGAAAATAGAATCAGCTCAACCCTTTGCTTGTGATGCGACACACAACGGGACGATTGCTCTAACTAGCGGATATCGAACTTGCGTTTGTAAGGGTGGATCCACCACTTGGGTTTTTACCACTGATGGAACGACGAGTTGTACTTGGTAATAAAATTGAATAATTTTTTGAACAAGGCAGTACCTTGTTCCTACAGAATAAGAAATGAGACTTTCTAGTATGACAATAAAATAATACAAGGCTCAACCTTAAAAGCCCCCAAGGTTGAGCCTTATAGAATAATTTATGAAAAACAAAAAATTAATCATAATTTCAATTGGAGCAATTGTTTTAATTGTGGCAGTTTGGGGAGCATGGAAAATGCTAAGCACGCAAAAACCAATTGCCAAACAATCTACTCCCGTAGAATACAAAGAACTCACCCCAGAAGATAAACAATCCACCACCCAGTGGAAAAACTATACTAACGACTTATATAAATATCAATTAAGCTATCCCAACAATTGGAATGTCTTTGACAGTGAAGCTAAAACTGATTTTACAGAGTTAATATTAGGCGAAAACGAAACAGCTAAACAAGGCGGAGCAGTTTTCTTCTCTAATAAAGATAATATCAATTATACCCAGGAGAATAAACCAGATGATTTTCTCCTCCTAGGCTTAATGATTTATGAAAAAGAAGCCACTAATCTGGATAACTTTGCCAAGCTTTTAGGATTCACTGAGGAAGTGCAAAGTAGCAGTATTATCTTTAAAGCTGATAACGTAGAGGGTAAGGAATATATTTCAATGGGAGTTACCGACGCCAATCCCCGCATAGCTATTATTTTCAAAAAAGATAACACCTTTTATGTTTTTCACTTAGGGTTTGTGGGAGACAATCAAGAGAATTTGAAGACTATGGAGAAGATGGTGGGAAGCTTTAATCTGTAAATTTCAAAATTCAAATACCCAATGCTAAACCTGCCTGCCGGCAGGCAGGTGAATTCCCAATGACTTAATACTAGAAAAGAAACCCCCTCTGTCCTGTTGGACATCTCCCCCTTTGAGTACAAAGAGGGAGAGGGAAGGCAGGTACTTCGCAGAGACTAACATAGTATATTCCAATCTTAAGATGAGACTGAACGAGCAAATTTTTTCAAAATAGATTTATACGGTTATTTTATTAATTTTCTCAAATAATTCCTTTTTAGTGGTCATCATTTTCTTCCCAAAATCATTATCACTTTCTGAGTAAGCAACTTTATCCAAATTCTCAAATGTTATTCCATTTCTCAAATATTGACTCGAATTTTCTAATGATTTTAGTTTTTCGTAAGGTGTCATACTTTGTGAATAATTCTTTTTAATTTTTCCTAACCTATCAAACCTATCTTCCGAAAACAAACATGGCCTATGATAATTCAAATAGATATTCACATACTTCTCATTAAACTCATTGATAATTTTTGCAAACTTTTGATCAATGAAATTTCGACCGAATAATTTTCTAACAATGCTAGCATTTTTTGATTCCACTAACGCCTGATCATTTGTTTTTCTAGCTCGGGACTTGCTTTGGTTAATCATTAAGTCCGTCAGAAGTTTTGCAACAATTTTATTGATATATTCACTGCCGTTGTCGCTGTGAAATTCATGTATCTCAAAGGGAAAAGAATTTAACAGGGTTTCAATTACTGGTTTTAAAAAATGATGACTGATTCCTTTAACTGTGGCTATCATCTCATATTGCGTAACTTCGTCAATGATATTGATATGGTAAACTCCCTTAACGCCGTCTAAATCGCCCTGATGCACCGTATCTATACGCAGAAAGCCTGGTACACCATTGGGAAATGGTTTCCTACGAATCCCAATATTCACTTGAGTTGACTGAGTATGTTTGAAAAACAAAGCTTCACTACTTTCATACTGTAAATTATTATTTCTGATATTGTAAAGATGTGAAACTGAAATATTTGCAATATTGGCATATTCCTTTTTGCCAAAAACTTCAAACTCTCGACGCATTATTTCTTTGGTTGATTTTCCATTCAAACATCCATGGGCAACATCGGTATCAATTAGTCGAGCAATATCTGATGTGAAATATTTAACTGCAAATTTATTTATTACCCGAGTTGGATTAAAAAACAATAATCCTTTTTTCCAAGTGCTAATTAATTTCTTAATGTGTCCCTTAGAATATCCAGTGAGAAATTTCAAATATTTCTGGACTATCATTTTTTCTTTTCTCTTTAATTTCTTGTAATGAGTTTTAATTAAAACGTCACGAATAAAATCGTACCTTTCTTTGTCTTTGGAAATTTGCATTGCAATTTCACTGTTGCTCTTCAAAAATTCTTCCATCTGACATATACTTCCAGTAGGCAAGTTATTCATATTGATCTTCATAAATCCATTATGAATGACATTTGACCTTCCTCAAAATGAGCCTTCGGGCTCATTTTGCATTGGAATGGGTGTCTCGTTCAGTCTCATCTTGCATTGGACAAGACTAACATTTGACAGATATTTTATAGAGGAGTAATATTTATTTTGTGTGAAAGATAGATTTTTAAAATTATTTAAAACTTTTAAATATTTCGGTTAATCCCGTTTTTTATTTTTTAAAAAAAGGTAACAAAACTAAATTAACTAAATATACGCTACGATATTTGCCATCTTGACTCGCCTCGCTAAAGCTACTGCGAAGCGGGGCGTAATTGAGCTCAGCAGAGCGAAATGAAGTCGACCGCGTGTCGCTATAGCTTTAGCGGTGGCGCAAAGATCTGGGTTTAGATTTCTCGATTTCGTTCATCCTCCTTGGGGTCGGATTCACTTCACTCGAAATGACATACTGGCAGTATTTAAGTTTATTTGGCATTAGATAAATAATTTGTATGAAAATTTTTTCATTAATGAAGACTTTGTTATGGCAAAAAAATGTTACTCAAAACAAGAGTGACTTTTTAGTGCTGGAAAAAAATGAAGATTTCGAAAAAGTAGGCCAAAAAATAAATGATATCGTAAAAAATCTTTACGGTGGTCGCTCTTTGCGAATTCGAGCGGTGGATGCGGGTTCGACTAATGCGGAAGAAATAGAATTAACTGCTTTGAATAACGCTTATTATGATATTGACCGTTTTGGTTTGAGTTTTGTGGCTTTTCCGAGACATGCCGATATTCTTTTCGTGACAGGTCCCGTAACGAGAAATTTAGAGCAAGCCCTTAAAACTACTTACGAAGCTACTCCCAAACCCTGTATCGTTGTGGCGATTGGAGACGGAGCTTGTACAGGTGGAATTTGGAAAGATTCTTATGCCGTGGTGGGCGCCGTGGACAAAGTTATCCCTGTCCATCTCAAGATTCAGGGTGATCCGCCCACTCCGACAGAAATTTTACAAGGAGTATTGAAGATTTTAAGGAATATCAGATAATTTTACAAACCCCTCCCCAGCCCTCCCCTTGCCAATGGGAGGGGGTTAAATACAGTTTCGTAATTCAAATAAATAAAATAATTATTATATGTTAGAACAAATACTTAATTATAGTATGGGATTTTATTTCATTGGACTTAGCTTGTCAGCTGGCGTTTCTTTTTTTGATAAATCATACAAAAAAGCAACGATTTTATTTATCTACTCTAATTTAGTGGGACTTTTATCAGGAATAATTTATTTCGTAAATTTTTTCCCTCAAAGAATTACACTGGCTCACTTTGATTGGTTTTTTGAATTTGCCCCTCAATTAAATTTACTTTCCGCTATATTTTTTACCTTAGTGAGCGCAGTCTCAATCTTTGTTGGAATCTATAGTTTAAGATATCTAGAGCTTTACAAAGAAACCTACAATCCTAAGATGGTCCATTCCTTGATGACATTATTTGTTTTGGGGATGCAAGGAGTTTTCATCGCCAATAATTCATTTTCATTTTTATTTTTTTGGGAACTGATGTCTATCACATCTTTCTTTTTGGTTTTTTCTGACAAATCCAAAGAATCTATAAAGGCCGCCTTTCTCTATTTCATAATGACTCATTTGGGTGCCTCCGCTATTTTGGGAGGATTTTTAATTTTGGGAAATGGCTCATTGCTATTTGATTTGGATAATATAAAAAATGTCTCACAAGATTTGAGTTATAATAAGTTATGCTTGGTGTTTTTTCTATTTTTGTTTGGTTTTGGATCAAAGGCGGGGCTTGTACCTTTTCATGTATGGTTGCCTGAAGCACACCCTCAAGCCCCGAGCAATATTTCGGCACTGATGAGTGGATTGATGCTAAAGGTAGCAGTTTATGGATTTGTTTTTATAATTTTAAGTTTAGTTAGTATTCCAGCTTGGGCAGGGTTAGTAGTTATTTTCTTGGGATTATTGTCGGCGATGGTAGGGGTTCTTTATGCGACTATGGAAAGGGATATTAAACGCGCTCTGGCTTATAGCAGTATAGAAAATATGGGAATTATTTTTACCATGCTGGGATTGGCTATTTATTTTCTGGCTAATAATTTAAATAGTTTAGTCGCCTATGGATTGATAGCTTTTGCAATTTTTCATGCCATCAATCATGCGTTATTTAAGACGGCTTTATTTTTAAGTAGTGGAGTAATTATTAATCGTGTGCACACCAAGAGCTTGGATGCAATGGGTGGGATTGCTAAAATAATGCCTTGGTTTAGCGGAGCTTTTTTGCTAGCTATTTTAGGTTCTTTGCCACTTCCGCCCTTAGGAACTTTTTATGGTGAATGGGGATTAGTGCAGAGCCTTATTGCCTTGATGCATCAAAATATTTATTCTCCAGGTGTAATTATTTTATTGTTAATAATTTTGGTTGTAATTGGATTAGTTAGTGGTTTGGCAGTTCTGGCGATGGTAAGGATATTTGGTATCTCAATGTTGGGTTTGCCACGAAATACTAAAATAGAAAGAAGAAATGAAAAAACTGATTATTTATTAATTCTTCCAATTTTAATTTTAGGAGTGGCGGTTATTTTACTTGGTTTTTCGGCCAAACCTGTTATTTCTCAAATAATGTTTCGAATTCAGTTTTTTTCTAATGGAGAAAGTATAATTTTAACACCACTGAATATCGCTCCATTTTTTATTGCAGGGGTAACTTTTATTTTTGGATTTTTAATTTACATCAGTAAAGATTTATTTTTTAAAAATAAAAAAGAGCGCCAGTATAAAACCTGGGATTGTGGCCAACCAATTGACTCTACGATGCAATACAGCGCCACGGCTTTTTCCGCTCCGATTAGATTTTTCTTTCTGACTTTTATTGGAAGAAAAAAAGTGATCCAGTCCGAACCTGTAGTTAAGACAAATCCCTGGATTAGAAGATATTCCTTTGAATTATCAATCCGCTCAGTTTGGAGCGATGCGTTGTATCGACCAATTGCTAGAGGATTATTTTTATTAGCTGAAAAAGCGCGACTGATTCAAAATGGCCGAATCCAATATTATATTTTATTTTTATTATTCGCTTTAATTATTACTTTAATCTTTGCCTTATGAGTCCTATCATCGCCACGTTAATTCAAATAGTTTTTATCTTATTAATTGCTCCATTAGCTCCTGGCTTAGTGCGCTTTGTTAAGGCGCGTTTACAAGGCCGCAAGGGTGCTTCTCCATTTCTTTCTTATATTACTTTGCTTACATTGTTACGAAAGGAAATGGTTATTTCCGATGTTACTTCTTGGATTTTTAGAGTGGCGCCTTTTGTAGTTTTGGGAAGTTCAATTGCTTTAGCTATGATATTGCCTCTTATTTTTACAGGAGGAAGCCTGGCTCAATTGAGTGATTTTTTAGTTGTGGCGGGGATATTGGTCGTGGGTTCGATATTTTTAGTTTTAGGGGGGTTAGATGCGGGAAGTGCTTTTGGCGGAATGGGCTCCAGTCGTGAAATTACTATTGCCACTTTGCTGGAGCCAGTAGTTATTTTGATTTTTTCTACTTTAAGTTTCATGGCTAATTCTTCAACTATCGATGGAATATTGAAAAGTCAAATTAATTTTTCTGAGCCTTATCTTTTACTAAGCGTGATAGCTTTGATTTTAGTAGCCTTGGCAGAAAATGCTCGTTATCCAGTGGATAATCCAGCAACGCATCTTGAGCTTACGATGGTGCATGAGGCGATGGTTTTGGAATATTCTGGAAAATATCTGGCTTTGCTAGAATACGCTTCGGCTATAAAGTTGACTGTTTTTTCTGTACTTATCGCTAACTTTTTATTTCCCGCTACTTTGCTGAATGCTTTTTCCTGGAGCGCAGGAAATTTATTGGGGGCTGTATTTTTAGCAGTTATGAAAATAATAGTGATTATGATTGGTTTGGCTTTTCTTGAATCTATGATAGTGAAGATGCGCTTTTATCGAATGAGTGAATATTTTTCTATCGCTTTTGTGGTAGCTTTTTTGGCGATGCTGGTAGCACTCTTATCTTCTTACAACGATACTCCGATAAAATATTATATTATATTTTCTATTTTCACAGTTATAAGTGTGGTGCTTCTTTTTGGAAGAGTGCGATTAAAAGCAATTTTGCGTTATTATGCTTTTTCTTCTTTATCAATTGCCGCGATTGCTTTGAGTTTGATTTCAATGGTGAGGAAAGAGGAAATTATCCATCTGTGGATTTTTGCGATTTTTACTATCATCACTAAAGTATTGGCAGTGCCATACGTAATTAGTCATATCGGACACGCTAAAAAAAGTTTAACCAATTTGCCATCTTTTTTGCGCCCCGGTAAGAGTTATTTTTTGGCTATTATTTTATTAATGTTAATTTATTTTACTTTAAAAAATATATCAATTGTTGGTTTGACAGAGTGGAATGCTCTTCTTTATACGGCAGTGGCGTTAATAGTTTTGGGAATTACAATGATGATTATCAAGCGAAATATTTTTTCGCAAATCGTGGGCCTCTTGGTGATAGAAAATGGTATTGCGGTTTTTGTTTTGGCGACAGTGGGGTCGCTTCCTTTGATGATAGAATTTGGAATCTTTGGTGTTACAGTTGCGACTGCCTATATCCTAGCTATTTTGAGCGCTCAAATTAATGATTTATACGGTAGTACTGATACGGATGATTTGCGTGAGTTATCAGAATAACTAATTAATATTTAATTAAATTTTATGAATCCAATTTTTATAATTATACCTTTTCTAATAGCTTCTTTGGGATCTTTGTTTTTAAAGACAGAAAAGCAGGTGGGCAGAATTAATTTGTTCTTTTCTATTTTGGGGGGAGGAGCTTTGATTTTTTATGCGCTGCCATTTGGTTTGCACATTAGAGGAAAAGAAATCAGTCAGTGGTGGCTGATGGATAGTTTTTCTGCCTTACTTGTTTTCTTGGTAGCTTTCATTTATATTGTTACGACAATTATTAGTACTCGTTATATTGGTCATGAATATGAGGAAAAAATTATCAATCTGCACCAATATAAATTATATTTTGCACTGTTTCAGATGTTTGTATTGTGTATGATTTTAGCCTTAGCTACTAATAATACTTTAGTGCTGTGGTTAGCATTGGAAGGAACTACTCTTTTTTCTACTTTCTTGGTGGGACTTTATCGAAAAAAAACCAGCATCGAAGCTGCTTGGAAATATATGATTTTATGTTCAACTGGTATTAGTTTAGGATTGGTAGGCATATTGTTGTTAGGCTATGGAGCACACGAAGCGGGTTTATCAGGCGAAAACATTTTTTCCATCCACGCGCTTATGGAAAGTTCCCAGGCCATTCCTCATGATGTGATTAAGTTGGCTTTTATATTTTTGTTTATTGGCTTTGGGACTAAAGTTGGTTTGGCGCCGATGCACAATTGGCTGCCAGATGCTCACAGCAAAGCCCCCTCTCCAATCTCGGCTATTTTTTCTGCCATTCTTTTAAATATTGCGCTTTATGCAATTTTACGGTTTAAATTTATTGCCGATAGTGCTTTTTCAGATCCAAGCTGGACCAATAATTTATTTTTAATTTTTGGATTTTTTTCAATTATTCTTTCTGCATTAATGATGTTGATTCAGACTAATTATAAAAGAATGTTAGCTTATTCCAGCATAGAACATATGGGATTAATATTATTTTCTTTGGGATTGTCCCCAATCGGCGCAATGGCCGCAGTAATGCATATGATTGGGCATACTTTTATCAAATCAACTTTATTTTTTGGAGCGGGTGAGATTTTAATCCAATGGAAAAGCACCAAAGTAGAAAAAATAAAAAACATGTTAATGAGAGCTAGATATACAAGTGCTCTATTTATCTTAGGTATCTTGGCTATTATCGCTATTCCGCCTTCTGCTCTTTTTATGAGCGAGTACGGAATGTTCAGTCAAGCTATAGCAATTTATCCAATACTCGCAATAATTATTTTTATCGCTTTGGGAATTATTGCTTATGCAATGCTAGCACTTACGATCAATATGATTTTTGCGACTGAAAAAATAGAAGATAATATTGAATATAAAAAAGAGCGATGGAATATCACACATACTATTATGACAGTTGAATTAATCATTGTAGCTATTTTAGCGATGTGGTTCACGACCAGTGGAGGAATAAATATAATCAATAATATTGTAAAAGATTTTTTATTTATTAAATAATAAGAACTATTCTTCAAAGAGGCTAAGCTTCAAAAGACCCCGAGGCTTAGCCTCTGAATTGATTAACATAGATTAAAATGTAAAGTGCCTAGCATACAAAATATGACTATTGAAAATATTTTAGAAAAATTTAAAGAGGTAAATATTTTATCCCAAGAGGGTGATTTAATTTTGACTCAAGTTTCTCGAAATGATTTAGCGGCGGTAGCTACGAAATTGGTGGAGAAGTATAAACTCCCATTAGCTCTTTTGTTTGGCACCGATAACAGAAAAGACCCCGCAGAGTCCGAAGCGGACCACGGGGCAGGAAAAAATAGTTTTGGCGTACATGTTATTTTTAGTTTAGATAAAGAAAATAAATGGCTAAAACTTTCGGCTGAAATTCCTGCCGATGATGCTCAATATCCAGCTTTAACTGAGACTATTATGGCTACTCATTGGTATGAAAGATATCTACAAGATATGTTTGGGATTATTCCAGTGGGGCATCCTGATTTAAGAAGATTAGTTCATCATGAAAATATTTCAGAAAATACGCACCCGCTCTTAAAGGATTTTATTTGGAATACTAAACTGCCAAAAGATAATGTGCCGTACCCGATGAATCATGTGGCAGGCGAGGGCGTATTTGAAATTCCAGTTGGACCGATTCACGCTGGAATTATTGAGCCGGGACATTTTCGTTTTAATGTGGCCGGAGAAAGAATTTTAACTTTGGAGGGAAAATTATTTTTTACTCACAAAGGAGTAGAAAAATTAATGGAAGGAAAAACTGTCAGTGAAGCTCTGCCGTTTATCGAAAGACTCTCTGGCGATGCCAGTGCTTCACATGCGCTAGCTTATGCTCAGGCGATAGAAAAAATAAGTAGTTGTAAAGTTTCACAGAGAGCGCAGATAATAAGAATGATAATTGCTGAATGTGAAAGAATCACAATGCACGTGCACGATTTAGCTAATATCGGAGGAATGGGAACGGGCTATAGTTTTATCGCGGCTAATGGTTTCCGGATCAAAGAAAGAATGATGCGCTTATCTCAGGAAATATGCGGTAATCGTTTTTGGCGAGGCATGATAATTCCAGGTGGATTAAGTAGGGATTTGAGCCAAGATGAGCTGAATAAAATTTTAAAAGTTGCTAGCGAAGTTTGGCAGGAAATAAATAAGATAGTGGTGATTGCTTTAGATAGTGAAGGATTTCTGGATCGCTTGCAGTATACAGGTGAGTTACCCAAAGAAGCGGCGCTAGCTTTTGGAGCCGTGGGACTCCCTGCTCGCGCTTCAATGGTTGATCGCGATGTTAGACGCGATCATCCGTATGCTGCTTATAAGAAATTTCCTATCCGTGTTGTTACCAAAAAAAGTCAGGATGTTTTTGCTCGTTATCGAATGCGGATTAAAGAAATTGAGCAAACCATAATTTTATTGGATACTTTAGTTAAAAATATTAAAGAGGGTGCTGTTTTTAATAAGGTTGAGATAAAAGACGGATTTAATATCGGAGTAGTGGAATCATGGCGCGGAGAAATAATTTGTGCGCTTCAAATTAAAAACGGAGTGGTAGATAGATGTTTTCCGCGGGATCCATCCTTTTGTAACTGGGCACTTTTCGGTATCATGGGACCGGGTAACATCGTGCCAGATTTTCCACTGATTAATAAAAGTCTAAATCTTTCTTATTCAGGAAATGATATGTAAGAATTTATGGAGTATTTTAAAAAAGCATCCTTATCGTTTCGGATGCTTTTTATATTGGATAAACTAAAAGATTATTCATTGATGCCACTTTCCTCTAGAGCTTTAGTCGTGGATTCGTTTTGTTTTTGGGTGGTGTCATTGATTTTGTCTTTAGAGGTGTCGTAAGTATTAACCATACTCGAAGGACTGAAAGGATTAATGGTTTCTTCTTTTTCTTCTTTGGTAGTTCCTGCGCACCCTGATAATGCTGGAATTAAAATCAATAGACTGAGACCTGAGATTATTTTTTTCATTTAGTTAAAATTAAAAATATTATATTTAAATTTTAGCATATTAGAATTTTAATTTCTATAAGCTAAAGTACAATTTTTATTTTTTTGGAGTAATTAAAGTAAGTTGACTATCTATGAAAATTCCCTCACCAATGTCCGGCCGGACATTGGTGAGGGAAATATAATTCCTAAATTTCCAGATTTTTAAAGTCTCAAATCTAAAGTTTTAAATTCACATATCCCCAACATCCCAAACTGATAAAGTTTTCAGTACGTCATTAAAGTCATTGGGAGTCGGAGCAGTAAAATTAAATTTCTCTCCAAATAATGTGAATTCTATTTGACTAGCGTGAAGCATATGACGAGTGGCGCCTTCGAATTTCTCATAATTTTTTTTGCGATAAAGATTGTCTCCGACGATAGGGTGGCCGATAGCAGAGAGATGCACACGGATTTGATGAGTGCGGCCAGTTTGCGGAGATACTTCTATAAGTGAAAAATTTTCTCCTAAATCTTTTATAACTTCATAATTTGTAAGGGCTTCTCTGATTTTAGTCTTAGTTCTTTTTCCAGCAATAGTTTGCTTGCGGTAATTAGTAGTGCGCGCTAGCGGTTTATCAATAGCGCCCGTTCTCTCTAAGGGTATACCATAGGAAATAGCCAGATATTTTTTAGCAATAGTTTTTTCCTTAAACATTGTCTTAAATTCCAAGAAAGATTTTATATTTTTGGCAATAATTAAAATCCCAGAAGTTTCCTTATCTAGGCGGTGCACTATCCCTGGGCGTAATTGAAAAGAGTAGGTGTGATCATCTTTAAGTTTGGCAATTTCTGGGTATTGGGCAATTAGTCCATTGACGATTGTGTTTTCTTTTTCGTTGAAATCTGGATGAACTTGCGTGCCAGCAGGCTTGTTGATAATAAGAAAATCATCATTTTCAAAAATGACATCTAATTTAATTTTAGGGTTGGAGATTAGTGTTTCTTCTTTTTTCACTAAATTTATTTCTATTTTATCATCAAGAGCGGTTTTGTAACTAGGTTTAACAATTTTATTGTTTACCAAAACCTTACCTTCTTTAATCGCTCGGATAAAATCTCCTCGAGATAATCCCGTTAAACTTTCTTCTGTTAGACTAAAATTGGCCAAAATTTTATCCAGCCTTCTGTTTGCGTAGCGCTCTTCTATTATTAAATCCATATTTTATTGTTCGTAAATTAAATTTATTCAGTGCTCTTATTTATAAACCATTATCCCTTAAATAGCAAATCTATTTTTTTGTTTGTCTCTGCGAGTAATTTGAGTACTCTCAAATTGCGTGGCAGTCCAGAAAAATAGAAATCTTAATTGTGTTATGCATTCCTAGATTGCCACGTCAGGAGTTTTAAATCATTCGTTGGGATAATTTAAACATCGCAATGACAGACCGAAGTATTTACAGATTCGTATATTCGTACCAATTTGTAATTCGTAGAGGATTGCGCTTGCCAAAAATAATCCTTTAGTATACACTAAAACTAAGATAATTATTAAGAAAAGTTAATATTTATAGAATGTTTTAATTCTATCAGTTTTCTTGATAATTTCCTATTAAATAGGAAATTTTTATTATTTTGCCTTTAATTATTAATTTGGGAGTTGGCAAAACCCAAAAAGCAAGTTAAATATAATGAGTAATAATATTTTAGACAATTTGGTTGACAGTGTAAAAAAAGAAGCTCCTCAAAAAAAAGAAGAAGCTAAAAAAAGTCTTATTCCTGAGGACAATTCTGTGATGGGTAAACTTTTACAAGCGGCTAACGTTGATTTTCCAGAAATAGGAGACGTTTTGGATGGTGTAGTAATTGATATCAGTCCGCATTCTGTGCTTTTGGATTTGGGAAGTTTTGGAACAGGAATAGTATACGGTAAAGATACTAGAGATGGTTTAAGGGGAAACACTAAGTTAAAATTAGGTGATCAAGTTCATGCTACTTTGACTAATCTAGAAAATGAAGATGGCTACATAGAGTTATCTATTCGAGAAGCTTCTTACGAAAAAGCTTGGGAAGATTTGGAATCCAAAAAAGATAATGAAGAGGCGGTGGATACTCGCGTATTGGATGCTAATAAGGGAGGTTTGATGGTGGAAATTAATGGAATTGGAGGATTTTTGCCGGTATCTCAACTTGCCAGTGAACATTACCCACGAGTAGAAGATGGAAACAAGAATAAAATTTTAGAAAAATTAAAGAGATTAGTCGGGCAGACCTTATTGGTTAAAATCATTGATACTTATCGTGATGAAGAAAAATTAATCGTTAGCGAAAAAGCCGCTATGAGCGAAAAGGAGCAAGTAATGATTTCTCGACTTAAAGAAGGCGATACGATTGAGGGCGAGGTAAGTGGAGTAGTGGACTTTGGAGCCTTTGTTAAATTTTTGCCTGCTGGCGTCAAAGAAGGTGATGATTCTATTGATGGGGATAAATTAGAAGGCTTGGTTCATATTTCTGAATTAGCTTGGCAGTTGATTGATAATCCTAGAGAGATTATCAAAGTGGGAGATAAAATTAAAGCTAAAATTATCGGAATTGATGAAGCGAGAATTTCTCTTTCAATCAGAGCTTTGGCGCAAGATCCTTGGAAAGAAGCTCAAAATAAATATGAAGCTGGTAAAGTTTATACAGGAAAAGTTGATAAAATTAACCACTTTGGAGCCTTTGTTTACTTAGATGCAAATATTCATGGATTAGCTCATGTTAGTGAATTTAGTGAGATGTATCCTGGTAAAAAGATGGAAGAAATGATGGAAGCTGGCAAAGAATATAACTGGAAAGTGTTATCTATTGAACCAAAGGATCATAGAATGGGATTGGTTTTAGTAGATGATTCTGATCAAGCAGAAGCTAAAGAAGAAAAAAAATCAGCTAAAAAAGAAAAAATTGCCAAAGAAGAGAAAGTAGAAAAAACTGAGAAAAAAGCAACTAAAAAAGTAGCTAAAAAAGAAACTGTAAAAAAAGAATCCTCCTCTGCTAAAGCTACGGCGGACGAGAAAAAAGTTTCTGAAAAATAAATCTTAAGTTTTGTGAACTAGAAAAGCCGTAGGACTTAAGATATCCGCGGCTTTTCGCGTTAAATAGTTTAATTAGTATTTTTATTATGAGCTCAAAAATATTTGTTATATCTGGTCCTTCGGGAGCTGGCGAAGATTCTATTTTAAATGGTATAAAAGATGAGATTGATTATGTTAAGCCAGTAACAACAACAACCAGGGAAATGCGCCCTGGAGAAGTCGAAGGAATAAATTATTATTTTGTTTCCAAGAAGAAATTCAAAGAAATGATCGACAAGGATGGATTTTTGGAATATACTCTTGAAGATAGAGGAAATTATTATGGGCTTGCTAGAGTTGAAATTGAAAAAAAACAAAAAGAAGGAAAACTGATCTTTTTAAAATTTGATTATAATGGAGCAATTTATACTAAAAAAATTATTCCTGAAGCTGTGACAATAATGATATATGCACCTTTAGACATATTGGAGCAAAGACTATTTAAAAGAGGCGAATCTCGGGAGATGATAAAAAATAGATTAGAATATGCTCAAGGGTGGTTTGATAATCAGGATAAATTTGATTATGTTGTAGAAAATAAAGAAGGTGAATTAGGGAATACAATAATCGAGATTAAAAAAATAATTAAAGAAAATCTTTAATATTGTAATCAATGAACAAATCAATTAAAAAAATTCAAACCTTTTCGCATCAATTTGGCCTTTGGCAAGAAGGCGATAAGATTGTAGCGGGAGTTTCAGGCGGACCGGATAGTGTCTGCCTTTTGGATATTTTAGTTAAATTAAGTAAAAAGCGAAAATTTGAACTTATTGTAGCGCATATTAATTATGGTTTGCGCAATACTGATAGCGATAAAGATGAAATTTTTGTGCGAAAGTTGGCCCAGAAATATAATTTAAAATTGGAAGCGTTAGATGCCAAAAATACTACACCCCCCTTTGATCCCCCCTCTGCGCCACCGCTAAAGCTTAAGCGACACGCGGTCAGAGAGGGTGGGAGGATGCCTAGCGAAAATGAACTTAGGAAAATTCGTTACGATTTTTTTGAGAAAGTTAGAAAAGAAAATAAATTTGATTTAATCGCCGTAGCGCATAATCAAGATGATCAGGCGGAGACAATTTTGATGCGCTTGATTCGCGGAAGCGGACTTCTGGGCCTGCGGAGTATCCGACCTAAAAACAATCTACTTGTCCGACCCTTGCTAAATGTTAGCCGTAAAGAAATTGTTAGCTATTTAAAGGAAAATAAACTCAAATATCGAATTGATAAAACCAACAAAGAAAGTAAATTTCTTAGAAATAAATTCAGAAATAAATTAATCCCCTTAATCGAAAGAGAATATAATCCAAAAGCCAAAGAAACGCTAGCAAATTCTGCAAGCAGTATCGCGGATGATTATGATTTTATTTTTCAAAGTGCCCAGATAATTTTTAAAAAAATTAATTTTGATGCAGAGAAAAATATTTACTCTTTTGACTCAAAAAAATTAGCCAGAAACCATCGAGCTTTGCAAAAACAAATTTTGCGTAGAATTATTTCTAATTTAAAAAATAATTTATTTGATATTGAGAGTGCCCATCTGGATGAAATTATAAAAATTATTAAAAGTGATAAAAATAAATCTCAAAGTATGAAATTTAAAGGGTTGAAAATTACCAAAAAAGGTGATATTATACACATTGGTATTGAGAAATAAAGATAATTATTAAACAATTAAGATAAATAAATGGATAAATTTTTAAAAAATGTTTTAGCTCCAACCCTGATAGTATTCTTACTTATATCAGGTTTAATGATGATATATAAATCGCCAGCAGTTAAAATAGAGGATATCGCTCTATCTAAATTAGTCAGTCAAATAAATAGTAACGAAGTCAAAGAAATTATTGTTTCCGGCGGTGAATTGAAAATTGATCTCAATAACGGGACCAAGGAAAAAGCCTCTAAGGAAGTAGAAAGTTCATTGGTAGAAACCTTATCAAATTACGGAGTTAACAAAGAAGCTTTACAAAAAGTTAATATTGAAATAAAAAGAGAGTCCGGTTTTGCCGTCTGGGCAAGTATAATTTTGCCTTTTCTTTTGCCGATTCTTTTGATTGGGGGATTTCTCTGGTTTATGATGCGCCAAGCACAAAGAGGAAATTCTCAGGCGATGTCATTTGGAATGAGTAAGGCCCGAATGCTAGATCCTAAGGACAAAAAGAAAAGAACTCTTTTTAAAGATGTAGCCGGAGCCAAGGAAGCTAAAGAGGAATTAATGGAAATAGTAGAATTTCTTAAACATCCTAAAAAGTTTTTAAATATGGGTGCTAAGATTCCTAAGGGAGTTTTGCTTTTGGGACCTCCCGGAACTGGTAAAACTTTGGTAGCCAAAGCGGTAGCTGGAGAAGCAGGTGTGCCATTTTTTAATATAAGCGGATCAGAATTTGTAGAAATGTTTGTGGGGGTCGGAGCATC
>Ga0209319_1001512_pt1 | contig 18450 bp, 16 predicted proteins | sample RifGroE2_FD_184000 | JGI IMG/M metagenome (GOLD analysis project Ga0209319, IMG submission 184000) | Groundwater microbial communities from Rifle, Colorado - Groundwater E2 (SPAdes) (version 2) | ecosystem: Environmental > Aquatic > Deep subsurface > Groundwater | place: Rifle, Colorado, United...
CACAATAGAAAATTACATCAAAAACCAGGGCAGGGAAAAAGATATTAAACAACTCAAGTTATTCGAAATCTAACATGCATTTAATTAGACGCCCTGTGGTGTCCCCAAAGACCCACAGGGTATTCACAAATATAAAATGCTTATCATTTTTGTCTGCGTGATGCAAAAGCAGGGATGATGCAACTCAAGATGAAAAAGAAATTTGTATATTTTGTAATTTTGTTTTTAGCAATTATTTTGCAAACAAGCGCTTTGCCACTTATTTTGCCTGGAAAAGCAGTGGGAGATGTTGTTTTGATGTTGGTTTTGGCTGGGGTGGTTTTGGATGGATTTTTTGGATTTTTTTGGTGGGCTATTTTTTTTGGAATATTCTATGATCTTGCTGTATATCAAATCATAGGAACAAGCAGTCTAACTTTTTTGTTGCTAGTTTATTTCGTGAGTTTTTTTTCGAGACGTTTTTCAGTGGAATTAAAAGGCTTGGGATTATTATTTTTTGTTGGCTTTGTTGTGGTGGCATCAATAATCTCACATATTATTGCAACGCTTCCATTAGTTTTACATGAAAAGGGATTTAGCGTGCTTTTGCAGTCATTTGGATCTCTGAAAATTTTTAGTTTGGAAATATTCTATAATCTGCTATTGTTTCTTGTTTGTTTTATTATATTAAGAAAGGCTAAAAATTTTTTTACAATTGATTAATTTGGGAATTTTTGAATATTGGAATTATGACAAAAAGAAGATATATAGTTTCAAAAAATACCTCTGGAATGGAGATTGAGGATTATGTGCTTAGTGCCACTGAAAAAGAGGCTGCGCGCATGGAGAAGCCACTTGAAAAAAAATGGTTTGATTTTTTGTGGTGGTTTTTGCTTTTGTTTGTTTTTTTACTTGGTTTAAGAGTAATTTTTTTAACCGTAGTTAAAGGTGCATATTATAAAGATGTTTCTGATGGAAACAGTATAAGATCAATAGTAATAAAGGCTCCAAGAGGAAGAATTTTTGATCGTAGTGGAAAGTCTTTGGTTAACAATGTTCCAAGTATGGATGCGGTAATAATTCCAGTAGATGTTCCAAGAGATAGTGTGAAAACAAAAGAAATAGCTGGGAAGGTGGCTTTTATTTTGAATATGAATGAGGCTGATGTTTGGACAAAATTGGAAAGTAATAATACTTCAAAATCATTAAATCCTGTATTGCTAAAAGAAAATATACAACAAGATCAAGCGTTAACTATTTTGGAAAAAGCAAACACTCTTGCTGGAATAAGTATTGAAAAAACTGCCATTCGTGATTATGTTGATGGGCCAATTTTTTCTCATATTCTTGGTTATGACGGTAAGATAGAGCAAAAAGAACTTGCACAAAATCAAGGATATTTACTGACTGATTATATTGGAAAGCAGGGTATTGAAAAATCATATGAAAAATATTTGCGTGGAGTTCATGGTGCTGATCAAGTCGAGGTTGATTCCATGGGAAATACAAAACGTGAAGTTGGAATAATAAATCCAAAACCAGGAAGCGATTTGATCATGAGTATAGATGGGGATTTACAGAAAAAACTTTATGATAGTATAACTGGAATTTTGCAAAAAACAGGCACTAGTACAGCATCAGCAGTAGCCATAGATCCTCGCAATGGTCAGGTTTTGGCCATGGTAAATCTTCCAAGCTATGATAATAATCTTTTTGCTAATAAGATTTCCGGTAATGATTATGCTTCTTTGATAAATAATCCAGACAAGCCTCTTTTTAATAGAGCCATTGCGGGAGAATATCCTCCCGGCTCAACAATTAAACCAGCCATTGCTCTAGCAGCTCTTTCAGAGGGTGTTATAGATCAATCTACGATAATTGATGGATTGGGTGGTACGCTTCGTATCGGCAGTTATTCATTCGGTGACTGGAAAACGCATGGTCCAAGTGATGTGCGAATTGCGATTGCTGAAAGTAATGATATTTTTTTCTACACCATTGGTGGTGGATATGGAAACATACAAGGCTTGGGAATGAATAGAATGAAAAAATGGTATAATTTATTTGGATTTGGATTAGCATCTGGTATTGATATAGGTGGGGAGAGTGAGGGTTTGATTCCAGATGAAAAATGGAAAATGGATAATATTAAAGAAAAATGGTCGGTGGGTAACAGTTATCATGCTGCAATTGGGCAAGGGTTTGTTAGTGCTACACCACTTCAAATCGCAAATTTTACAGCTGCGATTGCTAATGGAGGAACACTATATAAGCCACACCTGGTTTCTCAAATAAAAAAGGGAACAGGAGAGATCATAGATATTGATCCAGAAATATTAAGTGCTAATTTTGCTGCCCCAGAACTCCTAAGTGTTGTTCGTGAAGGTATGCGCAAAACTATTCTTTCTGGAACGGCGCAACCATTAAAGGATTTGCCAATTGAAGTTGCTGGAAAAACTGGCACAGCTCAATTTGGAACAGAGGATAAAACACATGCTTGGTTTATTTCTTTTGCTCCATATGAAAATCCTGAAATTGCAATGGCTGTTCTGGTTGAAGGTGGAGGAGAAGGGCATTCTAGCTCAGTTCCAGTTACTAAAGAAGTTTATCAATGGTATTTTGGTGATAGAAATTGATTTTTTGCTTTGTTTAAAGCAAAAAATTATAAAATACCATTGACAAAATATGGTAATCTGATTATAATCAGTTGAATGTGGTATAATAAAGAAGTTCTTTGAATTTATAGTATATCAAAGTAATTGAGTAATTACTCTATTTTTTGAAGTTATTCTGAAAATGGAGAGGAAAGTCCGGACATTTAGCTAATGTTTTGCATTAGCAATGGTAGCGGGTAATTCCCGTCCGCAGTGATGCGAGAGGTGCGAGCAGAGACGTTTTAGTGCGAGAGCATTAAAACGCCCCATCTTTTGTTGGGGCGAGTTCTTGCGGTAACGCAGGAGGTGAAACGGCAAAATCCTTACTTGAATGCAAGACCGTACTGTCAATGTTTTGCATTGGCAGGGTGTCGCTAGATCTAGATGGCAACATCTAGACAAGATAAATGATTACTTAACACAGAATCCGGCTTATAGATTACTTTGATATGCTATGAATTTAAAGTTTTAAAGAGACATATTATTTTTTATAAAAAAATATGAAAAAACGTTCGGAATTATTTTTCAGTGCAGTGCAGGTTCCGATAGATGCTGTGATGGTAATGTTGGCAGCATTAAGTGCTTTTGCGATTAGAAACATACCTGAAATTCTTGCATTAAAACCTAAGCTTTATAACTTTCCTTTTGACAGTTATTTTAAAACTATTTTAATTATTTTGCCGTTTGTGATTTTGGTGTATGCAATGGAGGGGTTGTATAATCTTAGAGTTACACGAAAATTTTGGCAGGAAGCACTCAAGGTTTTTTCTGCAACATCTGTTTTTTTGGTTATTATTATTGTTACAATATTTTTAAAAAGGGAATGGTTTTCTTCACGTTTCATAATTTTATCTGGCTGGATTTTGGCGACAGTATATGTGACAACTGGAAGATATATTTTGCAAAAAATTCAAAAAATTCTTCTTGAGAAAAAAGGAATTGGAATGCATAGATTGCTACTTATAGGAAGAAATGGAAAGATAGATAGTATTTTAAAATTAATTAAAAATAATAAATATTTAGGATATAGGATAATTGGCCATATCGAAACAGCCAGCATAAGAATTGTTAGGGAGTTGAGAGAAAAAAAAGGTGTCGATGAAATCATTGTTTGCGATTCATCTTTGACTGATTCTGAACAGGAAAAATTGATTGATTATTGTGCTATTAACAATATTGCATATAAATTTATTCCAACAACTCTTCAGACAGCAAAATTTGAAACAGGAATTTTCAATGGAGAGCCTATTGTGGAAATTAAGCATACTCCTCTTGAGGGATGGGGAAAGATATTGAAACGCACTTTTGATATTATTAGCTCTATTATTTTTATTGTAATTCTTGCACCACTAATGCTTTTGGTTGCGATTATAATTAAAATAGAATCATTTTTTGAAGAATCCAAAGGTGGTCCAATAATCTATAAGAATGAACGCATAGGTAGTGATGGAAAAAAATTCAATGTGTATAAGTTTCGTTACATGAAATGGGCTTTCTGCACCAACCCAAATACCCCTGAAGGAAGAATTGCTTTGGCTTATGAAAAAAAATTGATTGAAAAATTGAGCATTAAAAAGGGTCCACTTTATAAGATAAAAAACGATCCTCGCAAAACAAGAGTCGGAGCTTTTATTGAAAGATTTTCTATTGATGAATTACCCCAATTTTTCAATGTTCTAAGGGGTGATATGAGTATGGTTGGTCCACGTCCTCATCAAGAAAGAGAAGTGGCAAAATATAATGAATATCACAGGCGCTTGCTAACCATTAAGCCAGGCGTTACTGGAATGGCTCAGGTTTCAGGGCGCAGCGACCTTGAATTTGAAGATGAATATAAGCTGGACGTTTTTTATATTGAGAATTGGTCGCTTTGGCAGGATATTCAAATTTGTCTTAAGACATTGACTGTTTTGTTTAAAAAAAGGCGCAATTAGGATTATTATTGCAACAAAATCTCAAATTGACAAAAAGCACAAAATAGACTATAATTAATTGTGAGAGAGTGGAAAAGGTAAATGGTTTGGTCGACCGTTTTTTCCTAGCTTTCTCGGTAATCAGTAAATAAAGTAATACAACTATGACAGACAAAAGAGCTACAGACCAGGAATTTTTAGAGTTTGCTGTAAAGGCACTCGTTGATACTCCTGAGGATGTTAAGGTAGAAAGAAAAATTGATGAAATGGGAGTTCTCATTACATTGGATGTAAATCCTGCAGACATGGGAATGGTAATTGGCCGAGAAGGTCAGACTGCAAAGGCCCTTCGCACAATTTTGCGTGTGATTGGTGCAAGAAACAATGCTCGTGTTAATCTTAAGATTAATGAACCAGAGGGTTCAACTCGCGGAGAACGCACCCCAAGACCAGAGGCTGCTCCTGCTCCAGAAGTGAAAAAAAGCATTGATGATGTGCTTGGAGACATGAATATCTAACAGACTTTCAAATCTACATATAATAAAAACCCCGATTAATATTCGGGGTTTTTATGTAAAAAGGATGATTATTTTTTTAAATAAGGATAGATTGATGAAATCAAATATAACGAGCCAGTTATAACTATTGGTTTTTTTGATGCTCTAATTATATTTAAGATTTCGGATTTTTTATTTCCAATTGTTGAAAAATTTTTGAAATTTTGTGATTTCAGAAAGTTGGAAATTTCCTGATTGTCGATAGAGCTCCAGTGGTTATCCATGCCTGAAGTTGAAAATTTGGTGAGAAGAATTTTGTCGGCAAGAGGAATAATATATTTGAGAATCGCCTTGAAATCCTTGCTTTTTTTGAAGGCAACAAGGAAAGTGAATTTTTGAGAAGGATAAATTCTGGCAAGATTGCTAGTGAGAGCTTTCATTTTTTGGGGATTATGCGCACCATCAATAATCATGGTTTGCCCGCCCGCAACGCTTCGCAAGTGAGCTTGCTCGCGTAGCGATGCGGGCGGGGCCCCAATTTTGCGAATTTCTAGGCGACCAGGAATTGTGATTTTTTCAAGAGTGTCGCGTAATGATTTTTCATTAATATTAAATTTATCACGTTCTGACAAAATTGAAAGACAAGCAAGAGCTAGTGAGCAGTTTTCAGCTTGATGAATTCCAATCAAACCTAATTTAATTTTTTTATAAGAAGCAATATTCTTGTCATTCCCGCGGAGGCGGGAATCCAGGTTCGTGGCTATATTTCTAATTGATGATTTAAATTGGGGCAGGATTGCTGTTTTCACCCGCCTCACGTCGAGGAGTAAATCGTCTTGCGAGTCGAGGCTGGCGGGAATGACAAAGTGGAAATCAAAAATTGTTTCTTGTGGCGTTGAAGAAATGATGGAGTAATTTTTATTATTGATGATATATAATACTGAATTTTTTTCTTCGCATCTTTTTTTGATGACGGCTTGTGCGGCAGGCGTTTGTTGTGTGTTGATTGTTGTATGTTGGTTGTTAATTATCCCAGCTTTTTCTGAAGCGATTTTTGAAACAGTATTCCCGAGAATTTGAGTGTGGTCGAGTCCAATTTTTGTGATGATGCAAATTTTGTTTTTTGAAGTTACCGTGTTGGTTGCATCCAGTGTTCCGCCAAGCCCCGTTTCTATCACGGCGTAATCTAATTTTTCTTTGGCGAACATATGAAAAGCGAGAGCAACATTTATTTCGAAAAAAGTCGGCATGCCATATTTACATTTTTCCATTTTCAAAATGGTTGGCAAAATTTGGTTGAAATATTGGAGTACCATTTTCTCGCTAGGAAGAACATTCGTATGTCCCGCGTTCGTAGTGCGGGTTCGCGACGCCTTAGCGGAGCGAAAAACTTGCATTCTTTCGCGGATGTCAAAAACATGAGGAGAAATTGACATGCCAACCTTGAAACCTTGGCTTTGCAAAATATGACTAACAATGTGAGCAGTCGAACCTTTTCCAGAAGTCCCAGCAATGTGGATAACTCTAACTTTATTTTGTGGATTTCCAAGTAATTTCATGAAGTATTTGGCTCTATCAAGGCCAATAGTTCCCATAAACAAAGCCTCCCTCGTCGGAATGCGGGTTGCCAAAAAAGCTTCAAATTGTTTCAGAGTTGTTATTTTCATGTTCTGTTATCATAGCGGTTCAAACATAAAAAGACAAATCCAATACTAAAATCAATATAATTAACATTTTGGCAAGTACTATCATGCTATCGAGTGTGATAATACTTGCCATTTTGTGGAGATGTTGTTTTGGGGATTTGCTTTGACAAAATGGGTGTATTTGCTAAGATGAAGAACTCTTGAAATATCAAGAAAGACAGGTCTTTGACAAATTCATATCAAATAAAAAGGAGGCAGGAGATGAAAAAACAAGAGAAGAAAAAAGCATGTTTTCAGAAAGATATCAGTTGCGAAGCTATTATAAAACATTTTAATGTTTTTCAGCAATTTATTGACAATAAAGTGGGGATAGTTTTAGTTCCCTTCCTTCATGTTCTCTTTATGAAATTTATTAAAGAGATGCAGGATGGGTGTGGGAGTTTTTATGAGACTACTGATTTTTCTCAGCATGATCGTATCATTAAGGTTCTTCTTCTTAGTTATACTGAAAATGTCTTCACTTTTGTCCATAATGGAAAGATTGTAGATATTCAAACAAATCATCGGAGTTTATTGGAACACCTTCCTATGAGTGACGTATTCAAAACAGTTTGTGCAATTGATGTCGAAAGCAGTTCCAAAGATGCTGTGGCAAAAATAATTGAATATTTTGAAGATTTTGTCGGACAACAGGATTTTGACGAGATAAAAAAAGAAGTGGCTCAGATGATTAGGGCTAATCCGAGTGGAGCAAAGGTTTATGAGGAAATCAAGGATTTCTATCTTTGAAAATCACAGGAAAAGGAGAATATCATGAAACCGAGATGGGAAAGAAGGATTGATGCGATAACGGCTGAGAATTTTTATTCATGGACTGGGTGCACTGACGGACTTTTGATGCGGTATTTGTTGTTACGCTACGTCGAAGATCTTTTTGAGGACCATTTTTTGTTGGAAAAAGGATTCGCATTTGTGCGCTTGTCCAGTTCTTGCGATATTCAAGCTGTTTGCGACGGAAGCATTGTGGACGTTGAATTTCACTTGCAACCAATCGGCGCCGGAATGCAGAGGGTCTGGATGTTGTCACTTTCATCAGTGGACGCACTTGTAGTTGAAAAATTATTTCAAAAACTGCTGGAATATTTGGAAAAAGGAATAGCGACATTTGTCGAAATTGATGATGAGACCATGGGGATGCTGGAAGCTGGAATGCTTAAAAAAATAGAAGCATTCCTTAGCAAGCCTAAATACGAAATATATTGCTATAGCAACTCAAGCATGAGTCAGTAATAAGGAGTATTGTTTTATAGACGGGTTTGGCGTAATTGTGCTGAGCCCGTTTTTTCTTTGTAGTAAGCCCTTTTTTTATTCAAAAAAGCGTGGTAAAATATGAATAGTTATAGAGTTCATAAAGTTGCAAATTATAAAGCAAGAGCTTGTGATTTTTGTGTTCCTAACTTTATAAACCTTAACAACTTTATAACTTTACAAACTTTTATATGCGATTTGATATCATTACAATTTTTCCGAAGATTTTTGATAGCTATTTTGGCGAATCGATTGTTAAGCGTGCCAAAGAAAAAGGAATTGTGGAAATTAATATTCACAATTTGCGCGATTATTCAACAAATAAACACCATAATGTGGATGACACGCCATATGGAGGCGGCGCTGGAATGGTAATGCAAGTTGAGCCTATTTATCGTGCAGTGGCCGATATTCAAAAAGCCAACTTAAAAACCAGAACAATTTTATTTTCTGCTAAAGGTAAGCGATATAAACAAAAAGATGCCAAAAGATTATCTCAATATGATCAACTTATTTTTGTTTGTGGAAGATATGAAGGTGTTGATGAGCGCGTGGCTGAGCATGTTGTTGATGAAGAAATTTCCATCGGAGACTTTGTGTTGACTGGTGGTGAGATTCCAGCAATGCTAGTTGTTGATTCAATTTCAAGACTTCTTCCTGGCGTTCTTGGTAATGATCAGAGTGCAGTAGAAGAATCACACAGTGAAGAGGGATATTTGGAATTTCCACAATATACAAAACCGGAAAAATTTTTAAAGTGGGAAGTGCCCAGTATTTTGCTCAGTGGAAATCATGGAGAGATTGAAAGATGGAGAAAAACGAATTCCAAAGAAACAAAAAACAAGAAACAATAACCAAACAAATCTCAATAACCAAATTCAAAAATACAAAACGGTTTGATTTTTGTATCTTGTATCTTGATTATTGTTACTGCCTATGCAAACAAAATTGGGAGATAAAACTTTGCTCACAGTCGTCCTTACCTTATTGGTTTTTGGCTTAGTAATGATTGCCAGTGCTGGTGTTATTTATTCTGAAACAAGATTTCAAGACGCTTATTATTTTTTCAAGCATCAGCTTTTTTTTGGTGTTTTGCCTGGGCTGGCAATGCTTTATTTTTTTTCAAAGATAGATTATCATTTTTGGAAAAAAATTGCTGTACCAATATTTTTTGTTTCTGTTATTTTTCTTGTGTTGGTTTTTGTTCCGGGAATTGGATCAAAAGTGTATGGTGCAAGTCGATGGCTTGCTCTTGGTCCGTTTTCTTTTCAACCTTCAGAAATGGCCAAATTGGCCATAATAATATATCTCGCGGCCTGGCTTGAAAGTCGTGGTACACACAGGATTAAAGATGTTTTTGAAGGACTCTTGCCGTTTGCTGGTATCATGGGATTGATTGCTTTTTTAATCATGAAGCAGCCCGATACTGGGACATTGGGAGTCATTATTTTGACATCGTTTGCAATATTTTTTGTGTCAGGAGCTCGCTTGAAACATCTTTTCGCGATGGGCATGGTTGGCTTGATGAGTCTTTGGATTTTAATAAAAATTGAACCATATCGTTTCAATCGTATTTTGGCTTTTTTGGATCCAAGCGCTGATGCGCGAGGAATTGGATATCAAATTAGTCAAGCACTTTTGGCGGTTGGGAGTGGAGGTCTTTTTGGGGTTGGACTTGGTCATTCGCGTCAAAAATTTAACTATTTGCCTGAACCTGTTGGGGATTCAATTTTCGCAGTCATGGGAGAAGAACTTGGCTTGATTGGCGGTGTGGTTCTTGTCATGTTGTTTGTTACTCTGGCTAGCAGGGGAATAAAAATAGCCAAAAATGCACCAGACATGTTTGGCAAACTCTTGGCCACTGGAATTACCATGTGGATTGTTTTGCAAGCTTTTATAAATATTAGTGCCAATATTGCATTAGTTCCTTTGACTGGAATTCCGCTTCCATTTATTAGTTATGGTGGAACATCGTTGGTTTTTCTGATGTCAGCAATTGGAATTTTATTGAATATTTCCAAGCAAGCAAATATGGATAATTAAGTAGTAAACATGGCTTTTTTTGTGTAATTTTGCTATGCTGAAGATATAAGTGTAATTTTCAATTTTCAATTTCTAATTTTAAAACAAGTCTTAATTTTTCAATGTTTTAATTTTTTAGACATTTTGAAATTTGGTCACCCGCCTCGCGTCGACGAGCAATCGTCTTTGCGAGTCGAGGCGGGTTGGAAATTGTTTAGAAATTAAAAATTAGAAATTATTTAAAATTATGAGAATAGTACTAACTGGTGGTGGCACTGGTGGACATCTTACTCCATTGGTGGCAGTGGCTGATAAGTTGAAATTAAAGCTTGGACCAGAAGCCGATATTTTGTATGTTGGTAGTGGTGCAAAACTTGAAAAACAAATCATGGCCCAAGAGGGTATTCCTGCAAAATTTGTGGTTAGTGGAAAAATGCGACGATATTTTTCTTTTCAAAATTTTGTGGATTTTTTCAAAGTACCAATTGGCATAATTCAATCACTTTGGATTTTGCTTCGCTTCATGCCGGATGTTATTTTTTCAAAAGGAGGATACGTTGCTGTGCCAATTGTTTTGGCTGCTTGGATATATAGAATTCCAATCATGATTCATGAATCTGACAGTGCGCCAGGAATGGCAAATCAATTTTTGTCAAAATTTGCCAACAGAATTGCTTTGGCATATCCATCAGCTGAACAATATTTTCCAAAAGAAAAAGTTGCTTTGACAGGAAATCCCGTTCGCTTTCAGGTAACTGAAGGAGATCCAATTATTTTGAGAAAAGAATTGGGTTTCACTGAAGCGCGAAAAACTCTTTTGGTGCTTGGAGGCTCACAAGGTTCACAAGTTATAAATCAGGCTATTGTTAAGATTTTGCCAAAATTGTTGCAACATTTTCAGGTTATTCATCAAACTGGCGAAGAACATTTGGAGAGCGTTGTTCGTGAAGCGGGATTTGTTGGTGTGAAGGTTGGGCGTGATGGTTATTGGGCCACGGGCTTCATGAATGCAAATAAATTGCGAGATGCTTTTGCTTTGAGTGATTTGGTAATAAGCAGGGCTGGAGCAACTTTTATTGCTGAAATTGCAGCCAATGGAAAACCTGCAATATTGGTTCCTATTTCACAGAGCGCCAATGATCATCAAAGGATGAATGCCTATGCTTTGGCACAGATAGGCGCTGCACTTGTTTTGGAGGAGACGAATTTGGGAGAACATATTTTGATTGAAAAAATTGAAAAAATATTTAATGATGACGAGTTGCGTTTGGGTATGACTGAAAAAATAAAAACATTTTATCATCCATCTGCTGCAGAGGTGATTGCCAATGGAATAATAGAACTTGCTCGGACCTAAGTTTTCTGGGGCCACACGCAACACATGGTTCTTTTGAAATTTTTGCTTTGCCTGTTTCCTTTTTCGGCACGCTTCGCAATCGAAGAACTATGATTGCTCACTAAGAGTTCGCTGTCGCTCTCTGTTGCCTCAAAAGAAAACAGTCAAAGCAAAAGGCAAACTCTTAATTTTTGAAACCATATATTGCGTATGATCCTTTTTTCTTCATTGTTATTCTCCCTTCAGATGATGGGAGATATCAGTAGGAAAGAGGGGTTGAATATAACATTAACAAAATATCATATGAATATTGAAGATATTAAAAAAGCATATTTTATTGGCATTAAGGGTGCAGGCATGACTGCAATTGTGCAAATTTTGCAAAGTAGGGGTGTTGAGGTTAGTGGTTCTGATACAAAAGAAGTTTTCTATACTGATGAAATTCTCAAAAGACTTGGTATTTTTGTTCATGAAGAATTTTTGGCTCATCATGTTCCAGATGATGCGGATATTATTATTTATTCAACGGCATATAATGAGAACAATAACGTTGAAATGGCTGAGGCCAAAAAAATGAAAATCTTGATGTGCAGCTATCCTGAATTGCTGGGTATGCTTTTTGCTGAAAAAATTGGAGTGGCAGTTACTGGAACTCATGGAAAAACAACGACTTCGGCCATGCTGGCAGAATCATTCCATGGTGCAGAAATAGACCCGAGCGCTATAGTTGGAAGTCAGGTTATTTCTTGGAGGGGTGGCGCTCTTTGTGGGAAGGGAGAGTATTTTGTTGCGGAAGCTGATGAGTATCAAAACAAATTGAAATATTATCAACCTTGGTCAGCGATTCTTACGAGTGTTGATTGGGACCATCCCGATTTTTTTCCTGATTTTGTTCAATACAAAAAAGTGTTCAAAGAATTTGTGGAAAAAATTCCAAAGACAGGATTTTTGGTTGTGTGGGGAGACAGCGCTGACACGTTGGAAGTGGCTGAGAGTGCTAATTGCAATTTGATTTCCTATGGATTTGGGCAAGATGTTGATTACAAAATTATAAATCATCAAACATTTATATCTGACAAGAATATTTCAAATGTTGGACATGATGGAATTCAAAAATTTGAGGTTGAGTTTGAAGACAAAAGTCTGGGAGAATTTGAAACACCGTTGGTTGGCAAGCACAATGTCTTGAATGCAACATCAGTGATTGCACTTTGTCATCAGATGGGACTTGATTTGGAAAAAGTTAAAAAATCCTTGAGTGCATTTGAAGGCACAACACGTCGATTTGAATATGTTGGAAAATACAAGGAAGCTCTCTTGATTGATGACTATGCTCATCATCCTGATGAAATAAAAGCAACTCTTTCTGGTGCGCGCGCTCACTTCAAGGAAAAGAAAGTTTGGACAGTTTTCCATCCACACACTTTTTCAAGAACAAAAGCTTTGTTGCAAGATTTTGCGCAAAGTTTTGATGATACTGACCATGTGATTGTGATTGACACATATGGTAGTGCCCGTGAACAAAGTGGAGAAGCAACTTCACAAGATTTGGTAAAACTGATCAACAAGTATCAGCATGGAAAAGCTGAGTATATTGCAACCATTGAAGAAGTGGTGGAATATCTCAAAGAAAAGAATGGACTCTATGACGTTTTGATCACAATGGGCGCAGGCGATGTTTGGAGAGTGGCTGAAAAATTAAAAAACAGCAACTAGGATTCGCTGTTTTTGTGAGAATTTATTTCAATAAAAAAATGAAAAAACAAACATATAATCTGACAAAAGAGGAAGTGTTGAAGAAATTTTCAGGCAAAGTTGGAGGGCTTGATCAGCAAGAAGCAAAAAATCGTTTGAAAGAATATGGTTTTAATATTGTTGAAAAAAAAGCAACCTTGAGTTGGATTGTTTTGCTTTGGAATCAATTTAACAATGCACTGGCTTGGATTTTATTGGTGGCTGGTGGTTTGGCATTTCTTTTTCATGAATATCGTGATACTATAATCATTTTGATTATTGTGGGAATTAATGCCTTGATTGGATTTTTGCAAGAGTATAAAGCTGAAAAAACTTTGGAAAATATTCGCAAGTTGACTGCAGACAAAGCGATGGTTCTTCGTGATGGAGAAAAAAAAGAAATCGATGCCAAATTTTTGGTCCCGGGCGATGTTGTTTCTCTTTCATCGGGCGACAGCATTCCTGCTGACGGATATATTTTGGAGGGTTATGATTTGTATGCCAATGAGTTTGTTTTTACGGGAGAATCAAAGCCTGAAAAAAAGATTGTTGGGGCTATTGAAGAAAATGGATTGTCTTTGGCTGACATCAATAACATGTTGTTTATGGGAACTTCTTTGACCAGGGGACAGGCTTTGCTTCTGGTCTGTGGCACAGGTATGAATACTGAATTGGGAAAAATAGCTCATCTCGTTGAAAATGTTAAAGAAGATGAAACTCCTTTGCAAAAACAAATGAGAGTTCTTGGGAGAGATGTTACGATTCTTGCTCTTTTGATTGGAGCACTTGTTATGGTTGCTGGACATTATTATGAGGTGTCATGGTACGATAATTTTTTGTTTGCACTTGCTCTCTCAGTTTCAGTTGTTCCTGAAGGTTTGCCTGCAGCAATTTCGGTCGCACTTTCTTTGGGAATGCGAAAGCTTTTGAAAAAAAATGTTTTGGCCAAAAAACTTAATGCAGTTGAAACATTAGCTTCAGTTTCTATTATCTGCACAGATAAAACCGGCACAATTACTCGCAATGAATTAACTGTAACAAATGTGGTTATTGGATCGGACAATTTTGTCCTAGAGGGAACAGGCTACGAGCCAGTTGGAGATTTCTATTTGGGGAATAAGAAAATAAAGACAAGCGATTTTGAAAATTTGGAAAAGATTTTCAAAATCGCCACACTTTGTAATGATGCTTCGCTGATTGAAGAAAAAGGAAAATATCAAATCATGGGAGATCCAACCGAGGGAGCATTGATTGTGGCTGGAAGAAAGTTTAATTCAGATCCACAACATTTTTTTGTTGGGATGGAAAAAATTGATGAAATCCCATTTTCATCGGAGCGCATGAGAATGGATGTTGTGTATCAAGACAAAACAAGTGAAAATATTTTCGCCTTCGTGAAAGGTTCCCCAGATGTTTTGTTGGAAGATTGTTCACATAAATTGGTTGATGGAAAAGTCACTGAGTTTTCATTGGAGGAAAAAGTAGCTGTCAAAAAAACTTATGACAAAATGTCTGCTGAGGCTTTGCGGGTTCTGGCTTTTGCTCAAAAAGACTTGAGTGCAGTTGCAAAAAGAGATTTTCTTCAAGCTGCTGAAAAAGATTTGATTTGGGTTGGTCTCATGGGAATGATTGATCCTCCTCGCCAGGATGTTTCAATGGCGATTAAAGAGTGTCAGATTTCTGGAATAAAAGTCATAATGATTACCGGGGATTATGAAATTACTGCCAAAGCTATTGCTGCAAATGTAGGATTGATTGGAAAGGATAATTTTGAAATTATTAGTGGCAAAATGCTTAACTCATTGAAGGATAGTGCTTTGATTAAAAAAATTAAAGAAAAAGACGTTGTTTTTGCACGCATAACACCTGAGCAGAAATTGCGTATTGCCACCATCTTGAAAAATAGTGGCGCCGTGATTGCCATGACTGGAGATGGTGTTAATGATGCTCCCGCGCTCAAAAAGGCTGATATAGGGGTGGCAATGGGGATTATAGGAACAGATGTTTCCAAGGAAGCTTCAGATATGATTTTGTTGGATGACAATTTCGCCTCAATCACCAATGCCATCAAAGAAGGTCGCACCATTTATCAAAACTTGAAAAAATTTGTGCACTATGTTTTTACGTCAAATGCGTCGGAATTTTTTACGGTTATCATTGGAGTTTTGTTTCAGATGCCTGCACCAATTGTTGCGGTGCAAATTTTGGCAATTGATTTGGGAACGGACATTCTGCCTTCATTTTCTTTGAGTCTTGAACCTTCTGAGCCGAATGTTATGAAAAGAAAACCCTTCAACAGCACAGAGAAAATTCTTAATGCAAAGGGTGTTTGGAGAATAATAAAAATAGCCTTGATTATGGCTGTTGGAGCTGTAATTGCATTTATCTTATCTATGAAACGCGGGGGATGGGATTTTGGTAATAAAATTGATCCTTCAAGCGTACTATATATTAGGTCGACGACTGCTGCCTATGCAGTTCTCTCCGTGACGCAGATGGCGAATCTTTTGCAAGCCAGAAGCGAAACACTCTCTGTTTTTACTATAGGATTTTTTAAAAACAAATATGCAATTGGTGCAATTTTTGTTTCAATAGGGATTTTGTTGGCTTTCATGTACGTTCCTTTTTTGAGTTTTTATTTGCATATGACTCCTATTGGTTGGCAGGATTGGTTGGCAGTTGCAGTTACAACATTTGCAGTTTTTGTTTTCGAAGAAGGACGCAAAGCTGAAAATATAAAACATGGAGCATAAAAATATAAAATACATTTAAAACTATGATAAATATTCAAGAAAATATTCTTTTGAGTCAGTTTACTTCATTTAGAATCGGAGGACCAGCCAGGTTTTATGTCGAAGTTAGTTCTGTGGATGAGTTGAAGGAGGCTTTGTTATATGCAAAAGAAAAGAATATAAAATTTTTCATTTTGGGTGGTGGAACAAATTTGCTGATGAGTGACAATGGTTTTCAAGGGATAGTAATAAGAATGAAAATAAATACTATTTGCACAAATGGAAATATTATGGAGGTTGGATGTGGTGTGCCGCTCATCAAAGCAATCAATGTTTCTGCAACAGAAGAATTGTCAGGCATGGAGTCATTGGCTGGAATTCCAGGCACCGTTGGAGGTGCAATTAGAGGTAATGCCGGAGCTTTTGGGTCTGAAATATGTGCTTGTGTTGAAAAAGTAAGTGCACTTGATTCAGAGACCATGGAAGTTGTTTCTTTCGATGCAAAGGAATGTGATTTTTCCTATAGAACAAGTGTATTCAAACAAAAAGAAAAATTTATTGTTCTTTCTGCTACCTTTGCCTTGACTGCTGGCAATGACAAGGAAATTCAGCAAAAAGTTTCAGACACAATCAATAAAAGAGTGAGCACGGGACTTCATGGTGTTAGAAGTGCGGGATCATTTTTTATGAATCCATTTGTTGAAAGTAAAGATATTTTGGATAATTTTGAAAAAGATAATGGATCTCCTTCGAGAAATGGAAAAGTTCCTGCAGGATGGATAATAGATCAAGCTGAGCTGAGAGGGAAAAAAATTGGTGGTGCTGCAGTTAGTCAGGCTCATGCAAATTATATCGTTAATGATAGTGGCGATGCCAGTGCGGAAGATGTTATAATCCTGGAGAGCTATATAAAGCAGCAAGTCAGAGATAAATTTGGAGTTCAACTGGAATCTGAAGTAAATCATGTTGGATTTTGAGAGCGCGATTCGAAACAACGAATAACATTCGAATCTACGAACATAATTCAAAATTATTTTTTCGTAGATTCGTGTACGTTTCGCAGTTTCGTATCGGTAAATTTAATAATTATTAAAATACAAAAAACGTATGAGCGCAACAGAAAACATGAGATTTTTTTTCAAGGGAATTGAAATTGATGGCAAAACTCGTGAATATATCAAGAAGAGACTTGAAACGCTGGATAAATTTGCAGAAAATATTTTGAAAAGTGAAGTTGAAATTGATTTGGATAAAAAAGGAAAATTTCGTGTTGAAGTTATGCTCCACACGCCTCGCAATATGTTTAGAGCTGATAACACAACTGAAAGCATTGAGGCTTCAATCGATATGGTTACAGACGAATTGCAAACTCAAGTTACACATTTGAAAGATAAACTTAGAACTCTCAAGAAACGCGGAGCCATTTCTATCAAAAAGAAAATTGTTTTGGATGAAGGGGCGAGATTTTAATGGGCCTACGAAAGTACAAAAAATTACAAAAATACGAACATATAAAAAGAAGGCGAAAGCCTTCTTTTTTGTGTTATAATGAAATTGTTAGAAAGTAATATTTTTTTAAAAATAAAAAAATGAACAAAGGAATAAAAATATTTGTTGGTGTGGTTGTTTTTTTGGGTATTTTGAGTGGAGTCTTTTTGTTGGTGGCTAAAAATAAAAATCAAGCTGCTACAGTCTCTCAAACGCAAATTCAGAAAAAAGCAATACCAGCTCCGAAGAATAGCACTGTGGTTCCTGACTTGAACAAACCCACATCTTTGCCTGAAACAAGTGCTTCAAAAGCAAAAGAGCCTGAAAAAAGTGTGCAGGATCGCAAGGCGCTGGTTCGTGCGCAATGGACACAGTGCAAAGCCAAATCATTGCCAGCAAACACAAGCCTTTTTTGGAATATCCAAATTAGCGAGGGAATTCCAACGGGTGGAACTTATGCCAAGGGGAGCTTGGATGGCGACAATTCTTTGCCTGTGAATGTTATCATAAAGCCAGATAGTAAGATGGTTGAAAAAATAAAATCAATGTTGGTTGTGGGGAAGAAGGCAATTTTAAGGGGAACATGCACTGATGTTGCCGCTGACGGCAGTGTTGTTTTGCAAGCATTTTAACATCACTTTTATGTTACTGCGCATTTCCAAAAAAAAACAAAAATCAGCGATCGTATGTCCTTTGGTTTTTTTGTTGATTTTTAATGTTGTAGTATGATTTATCTATAATAATTATTTTAATAACATGATTAACAGAAAAATCGCAAGTGAGATTGCAGTTGGAATTATTTTGCTTATTGCTATTGTGGTCGGTGGAATTTTTTGGTTGCAAAATAAAAAAGTGCAGGCACCAGTGATTCAATCCTCTCCAGTGACAACTCAGTCTGTTTCACAAACTAAATCAAATCAAGCACCACAGCAGCCAATTGGGTTGATTCCGAAAAGTTATGATGATGAAAATGTTCAATGGTATGAAATGCCAAAGATTGTTACGGGTATTGATTTATTAGACCTGTTGCATTTTAAGCAACGATGTTAAAATTAGTTATCTTAAAAACAAACATAAAACCAATGATAAACGTCCAGCGAGTATTAAAAAGTCCAAGAACCATGTCTGCATTAACAGGTGT
>Ga0209319_1001518_pt1 | contig 18406 bp, 16 predicted proteins | sample RifGroE2_FD_184000 | JGI IMG/M metagenome (GOLD analysis project Ga0209319, IMG submission 184000) | Groundwater microbial communities from Rifle, Colorado - Groundwater E2 (SPAdes) (version 2) | ecosystem: Environmental > Aquatic > Deep subsurface > Groundwater | place: Rifle, Colorado, United...
TAAGGAAATTATTATTTCGCCCTTCTGGAACTAATTTAATCATTTTATCATCGGGTATAATAATAGGCCTAACAGTTAAATTATGCGAAGCAATAGGAGTAATGATTAAAGCTTTCGATTCAGGATAAATAATCGGTCCTCCGCAGCTTAAAGAATATCCAGTGGATCCTGTCGGAGTAGAAATGATTAATCCATCTGCCCAATATGAATTAAGATACTCATCATCAACAAAAGCATTTATAGTAATCATTGAAGAAGAATCCGTTTTCTGCACAACTATTTCATTAAGGGCGTAATTTTCATTCTTAAATATATTTTCTTTTGTGATTAAAGAAAGTAAGCTTCTTTTTTCAATTATTCCATTTCCTTTTAAAAGCTCATTTAAAGCTTCGTCAATATCTTCTTTTGGAATTGAAGAAAGAAACCCTAACCTCCCAAGATTAATCCCGACTATAGGAATGTCATTATTTCTCACATAAGACACAGCCTCCAGAATAGTACCATCACCTCCCATACTTATAAAAAACTCAATATTATCTTTTTCTAAATTTGTATTCTTATCAAAAATTACGGTCGAACTGCTAAAGCATAAAATATCATTAGCAAAATCAAAAAGATCTTTATGTATAATGAAATTTTTTTTATTTTTTCTTAATACATCAAGTATATTGCTTAAATAAACAATATTTTTCCTGTCATTTATACGACCATATATAGCTATTGACATAATTGTATATTTTTAAATTATATAGAAGTCATGAAATGTATAAAAAAAGCTTTTTCGTTTTTATGATTTATCGAATACTCAAATCTAAAAACCTTATCATAATAAGTCACAAAATCAATACCAAATCCATTTCCATTAAGTAATCTATTTGCCATTACATTATTTTTTAACAGATTATTCTTATCGTAAATGTAAGCAATATCTGCAAATAAATTAAAATAAACCGCATAATGATATTTGCCAAATTTTTCATTTTTAATAAAACTAATATGCCCTTCGTTCTTTTTTAATAAACAATACTTTAAGTTTGCTTTTATCAGAAAATACTTATTCCCTTCAATAACGTAATACTCATACCCCCTAACATAATCTCTTTTGTATCCTAAACCCTTATTATATAAATATGCATTATTGTCATCAGCTTTTAAACTTACTCCACTTGCAATAAATATTTTCTTTGATAAAGGGATATACTTTCTAAAGTTTATCATCAGTTGATTGTAAAAATTAGAGTTTATTAATTTCAGGTTGTATTCAGAATCAAAATAATAACCATTTAAAGGATATGCTTTGAAATCTCTAGCATCATACTTTATTAAATAATCAATTGCATTAAAGGTTTGGTCACTTTCAGCATTAAGCAAATAATTATCATTAAGTTTCAATATAGTGTCATTAATTGATATATATCCATAATCATATCTAAAAGAATGAGAAAGCTTAATGTTCGGTCTTATTGTTAAACCTATTGATGCATCTATTTTAGTTTCTAAATATTTGTCGTTATCTTTAAGATAAATAGTTTTATTGTCAAAAGATTTGTAGTTTATTTCATGATTAAGAGTGTATGAAGTGGCAAAAGAAATGCCTATTGTTTGCTTTTTATTGATATAAGGTTTTGTGTAAGAGATACCGTATAATTGGTCAAATCCATGTTTAAATAAAAACTTAAATGTTTCTTTTCGTCCTCTAAAATTCTCCAATACAAGCTGTACTCCATAGTTTGTGCGAGAAAGAGCTTTGCTATCCCACCAGACATTAAAATTTCTGTCAGCAAACTCAAATATGGGATAAGGCCATAAGTACCATCTTTCAGTAACTTTTATTCTAATATTTACATCACTTTCGGATAGCTTTTCTATGTTTATATCAACAAAATTAAATAAAGAAGTATTTAATAAATTCTTTTTAGCCTCGCTTGTTTTTGTTATTAATATACTGTCGCTATTTATTGTATCATTGATTTTGAAAGAGAGTTCTCTCGCTATAATGTTTTCCTTTGTTATTTTATTGCCTTCTATTATTATGTTTTTCACAAATATAGTATCAGCACGAAGCAAAGAAGGAATGAATATATTTAAACAGAATAGTACAGCACAGAAAAAGCGGACTAACATTATACGTTTAGATAATTCATTAAAGAATTATATCGGTCAACCAAATCATCATAAAAATCATCCTCAGTAAAAGTTCCTTTTATTTTGTAATCGTACCTATTAAATGTTTGCATAATAGAAGAAATATCTTGCTTGTTTATTTTAATAGTTACGTCAATTTTTGTTGAATCTTTAAACGAAGTAAGATATAAGCTTAAAACTTTAGCATCATTTGATTCTATTATTTGCGAAATCTCACTTAAAGAATAATCATTTGAATTTAATTCAAGAATAATAATAGCACCAGGCTCATTATAAGAAGCAAATTTTGATAAGTTATACAATAAATCACTTGCCGTTAATACACCTAGATACTTTTTTGTTTTATCTAAAACAGGTAAAAGAGTTAATTTATGTTCACCAAAAATCTTTATAACATCATAAACATGTTGATTCTCTAAAACATACGGTTTAATTAAAGAGAGAACATGATTCCCCAGCGCCTCTTGAGGTTGATTGAAATTATGTATATCATCTTCCGAAATCAAACCCAACAACTCCTCATTATTAACTATAGGCAAATGTGAAACCTTATTTTCCGTCATGCAATCTAATGCATATAATCCCGTATCAGAAGTTTTTAAAGTAATAAATTCTTTGATATTTAGCTCTTTTACAAACATTTTATTATTTGTTTATTATTTTTTTTGCCAAAGTAAATATTTTTTTTCACTAATTCATAATGCAATAAAAAATATTTCAACGTAAAACTCAAAAAGGTTCTTTTTAGTATAGATTAAAATGCTTTTATAAGAAGATTGTTTTTAACAAAAATCAAAAAATTTTGCTTTAATATATTTACATCTGAAAGAATGATTTTATTTGTAGCATATATATTTCCAAAAGTATATTCCTGTATGACTACATTGTGTATATAAATGTTTTTTACCAAATTTATTTCTTCATCTGTAAAGTTGTAATCAACATTATATTTGTCATTATTTTCATTAAAATAAATATCTGCTTTTTTTAATTCTTTCAATATACTCTCTTTTGATTTTATGGAATTAAAAAAACGGCAAATAATCTGTCGGTATTCCATATACATTTCTTTTGGATTAGAAATAGTTTTCGAAGCATTATGAAGCCGAAAGTTTGCTAAAGTTTTATCTATCTTTTTTATATTAAAACTATTGTTTGGGAATATTCGCATCCAAAAATCATAATCAAAAGAATAGTGCAACGATGTGTCTAAATATCCTATTTTATCATGCAATGAACGTTTCCAAAAAACGCCAGGTTGATGTATAGATACCCTACTAAAGAAATCTTTAATTTCATACAATGGATTATAATATACTCTTTCAACTCCATTGCCAAACATCATAACATCACCATAAAGAATATCTAGTTCTTTATTATGCATAAATTCATATGCAATAATACTTAACGTATCATTAGAATACGTATCATCACTATTAAGCCAAGCAACTATATCTCCTGTAGCCTTGCTTATTCCCTTATTTATAGCATCGCTTTGCCCTAAATCTTTTTCTGAAACCCAGTAACTTATATTGTTTGCATACTTTTCAATTATATTAATAGAATTATCAGTACTCCCCCCATCAATAATAATATATTCTAAATTATTATAATTTTGAGAAATTATAGAAAGAATTGTTTCTTCTAAATATTTGTCATTATTATAATTAGGAGTAATTATTGATATTTTAGGATTGATTGTATTCATTTATTTTTGAGCTATATATATAGTTGCAACACCCATAGTTAAAGGAATGTATCTAATATTTTTATATCCATTTTTTAGCAGTATTGCAACAAAATCTTTGCCTGAAGGGAAATTCAATGAAGACTTGTTGAGATATTTATACGCTTTATAATCCCCTGAAAACAGTTTCCCCAAATAAGGCATTATTATGCCAGAATATAAATTATATAAATACTTAACAATTAAATTCTGAGGCTTTGAAAATTCAAGGATAAAAACCGTCCCATATTCTTTATTTAAAACTCTTTTTATTTCTTGTAAAGCTTTATTGATATCTTCAAAATTTCTAATTCCAAAACCAATAGTAATTGCATCAAAAACATCTGCTTCAAAAGGAATATTTAAAGAATCTGCTTGCTGAAATTTTATGTTTTCAGATAACTTGAGTTGTTTTACTTTTAAAATAGCAACATCAAGCATTTTAGCAGAAATATCTATTCCAACAATTCCATTTGGTTTTAATTTATTATACACCTCTATTGCCAAATCTCCCGTCCCTGTAGCAATATCCAGAACATTATCATGTTTATACTTGCTTAATTCTAAAACAGTTCTTTTACGCCATCTCTTATCAATATTAAATGACAATAAATGATTTAGCAAATCATAACTATGTGCAATATTATCAAACATTGCACTAATATCACTTTTCGTTTTTCTATATGTCATTAAAATTATTAATTACTCAACTGTAACTGACTTAGCCAAATTTCTTGGTTGGTCAACATTACAACCTCGCATTACTGCAATATGATATGACAATAATTGTAATGGAATTGTTGCTATTAAAGGCACTAAGCAAGCTTCTGTTTCAGGGACTTCTATTATATGATCAGCCATATTGCGAACTATTTTATCGCCTTCTGTTACTATTGCTATTATTTTTCCTTTTCTTGCCTTTACTTCTTGAATATTACTAATAACTTTTTCATACATTCCCTTACTTGTAGCAATTACTACAACAGGCATGTCCTCATCTATTAAAGCTATTGGACCATGCTTCATCTCGGCAGCAGGATACCCCTCAGCATGAATATATGAAATTTCTTTAAGCTTTAAAGCTCCCTCTAATGCAACTGGGAAATTATAGCCTCTACCAAGATATAAAAAGTTTCGAGCTCCTTTATAAATATTAGCTATTTCTTTTATTTTATCATTAGAATTAAACACCCTGCTAACACTTTCTGGAATTGCTTCTAATTGATTAATCATTTGAAAGTATTCAGATGCAGGTATCGTTCCTTTTTTATAACCAATCATTAATGCCATTAATGTAAGAATAGTTACCTGTGAAGTAAATGCTTTTGTTGATGCAACTCCAATCTCTGGACCAGCATGTGTATAAACCCCAGCATGTGTTGCCCTTGCTATAGAAGAACCAACCACATTACATATTCCTAAAATAGTTGCTCCTTTTGATTTTGCTAATTCAATAGCAGCTAAAGTATCTGCAGTCTCTCCTGATTGAGAAATTGCTATTACTATATCTTTTTCATTTATAACTGGATTACGATATCTAAACTCCGAAGCATATTCCACTTCTACAGATATTCTTGTTAAATCCTCAAATAAGTATTCTGCAACTAAACCTGCGTGCCAAGATGTTCCACATCCAACTATAATAATACGTTCTGCATTTAGCAACTTTTGTACATAATCTGAAATCCCTCCTAAAACTATAACACCTGCATTTGTATTTAATCTGCCACGCATTGTGTCTAATATTGAATTAGGTTGCTCATATATTTCTTTCAACATAAAATGAGAAAATCCTCCTTTTTCTATAGCGCTCAAATTTATTGCTAGCTTCTCTATATATGGAGTTTTTCTTTTATTATCAATATTTATGATTTTCATTGGTTCATTTCTCTTCAAAACCCCGATCTCTTCATCTTTCAAATAAACCACATTTTTTGTATATTCAACTATAGGTGTTGCATCAGAAGCTACAACAAACTCATTATCCCCTACCCCTATAACTAAAGGGCTACTCTTTCTTGCAACGATTAATTGGTCTGGAAAATCCTCAGATATTACAACTATTGCATAAGCTCCAACAACTTGATTTAAGGCTATCCTAACAGCTTCTAACAAATCTACGTCTTCATTGATTTTTATATCTTCTATCAGATGTACTAATACTTCGGTATCTGTTTCACTAAAAAAATGATGCCCCCTGCTTTTTAATTCCTTTCTCAAACTGCCATAATTTTCTATTATACCATTATGTATTAATGCAATCTTACCTGATTCGGACAAATGAGGGTGGGCGTTAACATCATTCGGGATTCCATGTGTAGCCCATCTAGTATGAGCTATACCTATAGAACCTTTAACATTCTTATCTATTAATAAATTTTCTAAATCTGCTACTTTCCCCTGTTTTTTATATAAATTCAATTTATCATCAATAAACGCCATCCCTGCACTATCATAACCTCTGTATTCTAATCTTTTTAAACCTTTTAGGAGTATCGGATATGCTTGTTTATTTCCAATATAAGCTACAATTCCACACATATTAATTAATTTTAAATTATTTTATCAACAAAAGTAAGTATTTTTACAAAATATTTAAGATTTCTTAACTTTTTAATTTAAAATATTATGATTAAATCAATGACGGGTTTTGGAAATACTCTTTTTTCATACAAGGAAATGTCCATAAGCATTGAAATAAAAACTTTGAATAGTAAACAATTTGACTGCAATATTAGAGTGCCTATGTTCCTAAAATCTAAAGAATTTGAAATACGAAGTTTATTGCAAAATAAAATCGAACGAGGAAAAGTTGATATGTTTATTAATGCAAATAATATAAATTCTCTAAATAAAATAGAAACAAACACTGAATTAGCATATAACTACTACAAATCTATTGAAAGTTTATCTCAAAAAATACACCAAAAACTGCCTATAGATATTATTAGCACAATAATAAAATTGCCAGACGTATTAACAATAACTCCTTTTGAATTAGAAAATGAGCTTTGGAATATAATTAATAATAACATTATAGAAACTATTGATATTTGCGAAAAATACAGAATGGATGAAGGTTTAAATATTTTACATGACTTTTTAAAAAGAATTGATTTAATTGAACAAAAACTTAAAATAATTAAAGAATTAGATAAAGATCGTGTCATTAAAATAAAAAACAGAATATCGAAAAGTATTGAAAATGAAATTGGATTAGATAAAATTGATAAAAATCGTTTTGAACAAGAGGTAATATATTATCTCGAAAAATTAGATATTACAGAGGAACAAACTAGATTAAAAAATCATTTGAAGTTTTTCTATCAAACAATAAATTCTGAAAATTCTGAAGGACGAAAACTTGCTTTTATCACTCAAGAAATTGGCAGAGAAATAAATACAATCGGATCTAAAGCAAATGATTTTAATATTCAGAAAATTATTGTAGAAATGAAAGACGAACTTGAAAAAATAAAAGAACAACTTGCAAACATTTTTTAAAATAGCACAACACTGTTTAACAAGCAATTAACCATATCTCGCAAAAATAAATGAAGTTTTAGTAAAAATAAATGAAAAAAAATTTGCTGATAAAAAAAATGGTTGTACATTTGCAGTCCGAAAAAACAGATGGCCCGTTCGTCTATCGGCTAGGACGCAAGATTTTCATTCTTGTAAGAGGGGTTCGATTCCCCTACGGGCTACACAAATAAAGAAGGAGTAAAAAACATATGGCAAATCATAAATCTTCTCTTAAAAGAATAAGAGCAAATAACGTTAGAAGACTAAGAAATAGATATTTCAAAAAAACTCTAAGAACTACTATTAAAAAAATTAGAGCTTTTAAAGAAAAATCAGAAGTAACTACAATGTTACCAAAAGTTACTTCTATGCTTGACAAATTAGCAAAAAAAGGAATTATTCACAAAAATAAAGCTGCTAACTTAAAATCCAAGTTAAGCAAAATGGCTCAAAAAATGTAATTTTATTTATTATAATAAATAAAAAAAACCTGACTATTTTTTATGGTCAGGTTTTTTTTATGTCTTTTTTACCTGTCAATATACTGTTAATAAAATTTAATGTACTTTTGCTAGTATAAAATCTTATTTATTATGCAATTTAAAAACATTATTGGTCATCAAAAAATAAAAAAACAATTAATAAATACTGTTAACGAAAATAGAATTAGCCATGCTCAATTATTCTTCGGACAAGAAGGCTCTGGAGAGCTAGCTTTAGCTGTTGCTTACGCACAATATATATGTTGTGAAAACAAGCAAGAAGATGATTCTTGCGGAGTTTGTAACTCGTGTGTAAAATATGAAAAATTAGCCCATCCTGATCTACAACTAGTCTTCCCTACTCCAGGTGGATCTAATAAAACAAAAACAGGGATAAAAGGAAACAAAGCAAAAGATAACGCAGGAGCAAACTATTATACAGATTTTAGAGATTTATTTATTTCAAATCCATATTTTAATATTGATGACTGGCATGATAAATTGGAAATAAAAAATGAGCAACCTATTATAAATAAAGATGACTGTAAAGACATTATAAGTAACCTTAACTTAAAAACTTATGAGTCTGAATACCGTGTTGTAATAATATGGATGGTTGACAAATTACACTATGCTGCTGCTCCTAAAATTTTAAAAACATTAGAAGAACCTTCTGAAAAAACACTATTTTTGCTAATAACGAACAATTATGACGATGTTCTTAATACTATTATTTCAAGAACGCAAATGATAAAAGTATTAAACCATACAAGCGAAGAACTTGTTAGCTACATTACAAATAAATACACGAAATCTGAACAAGAAGCAAAAAAAATAGTAAAACTATCAAACAATAATATAAATAAGATTATAAAATTAATTGAAAACTCTGAAGATACTGAAGAATTATTTGAAAGTTTTAGAAATTGGATGCGCCTTTGTTGGAAACCAAATGTTCCTGAATTAGTAGAATGGATTGACGAAATAGGGAAAAGCTGGGGACGTGAAAAATTTAAGAGTTTTTTTGAATATGGATTAGAAATAATAAGGCTATGCTTACTTTATAACAATAAAAATAACAATCTATTAAACTTAGATAACGAGGAACTTGATTTTATAAGTAAATTTAGTGCTTTTATAAACGAACATAATAACATTGCTTTAAGTGAAGAATTTAATAATTCTTATACTTATATTGAACGAAATGCTTCTGCAAAAATAGTAATGCTTGATTTATCTTTAAAAGTACATAGTATTATAAAAAAATAATGAATTATCGTTCTTTTATAATTCGCACTTCTGTTCTTCGGTTTTTTTGTTTTCCTTCATCTGTTTCATTTGAAGCAATAGTTTGTGTGTCTCCATAACCCTTAGCAATAATTCTTTCGGATGAAATTCCTTTTTTTACCAAATAAGATTTTACTGATTCTGCTCTGTTTTGAGAAAGTCTAATATTTGATTCTGCTGAACCAACATTATCTGTATGACCAGCAATCTCTATAATCATATTTTTCTTTACTTTCAATACCTCATACAAATCATTCAAAGTTGGAAAAGATGAAGGCTTTAATGTTGATTTTGCCGTTTCAAACAACACATTTTTTAAAACAATTGTTTTTGGTGGTTCTATAGTTAGATTTATCTGAAAATTCATTAAATCTTCTCCCGAAGGGACGTCTAGAACATTTGAACTATAATTTACTTCATCTGAAATATTTTTATATTTAATAAAGTAACTTTTACCTTTAGGAACAAGTATTTGACAAAAGCCATCATTATTAGTTATACAAGAATAATTAGTTTTTGATATTTTCTCTTGAAAAATAATAGTCTGCCCATCAACAACATCACCACTTTTCTTTTTAACCGTTACATCTAATAATGCCTCATTGTTAGTTGGTTGTAGTTTTATTAAACTTGCAGTATCAATTTCTTGTGCAAAAGAATAAGAACTTATAAAAGAAAATACTATTAGTATTAGTGTTTTTATTGTTATTTTTTTCATAATTCACTTATATATTCTACATTGTCATATTTATGCAACTCATAACGTTTTATAATACTAATTAGCATACTAGGATAATTTGGATTAGTTGCGTAACCAGCTTTTTTTAAACCATAAGCCCAAGCTTTATAATCCGTAACTTCTAGTTTAAACAATGGTTTATACCATGGTTTGCTTTTTAAAAAAAGAGAATGATCTTCATAAGACTCAAAAACACTTGTATATTTTCTGTAACAAGATTTCCCTTCTTCATCTATTTTGTAAAATCGTAATCCAGTCCATTCTGTTTTACACTTAATACCAAAATGATTTTTAGAATTCTGAGCTAAGTAACTACTACCATAAGATGATTCTAAAATTCCTTGAGCCAATGTTATGCTAGCAGGAATTCCATGTGTTAACATTTCTTTAACAGCAATATCTTTATACTGTTCTATATACGATTCTATATTGGGATTTTTATTATTTCTTTGAGCGTTGATATTAAAATTAAACACAAATATTAAAGAAATAGTTATTAGAAACCTCATAAAAAATTGCTTTATTAATATTCCCAAAAGTATGAATATTTTACAAATTTAATAATTTTTTTTATAACAAATTATTAACAAATGATTGCATGCTACTATTAATCAACACTATATCTCGTTGTAAATTTATCATTTTGAAAAATATAATAATATTATTTTGCGAAATGTTAACAATTATAAATTCAAAAATAAAACTTTTTATTTCTAAAATTTCATTATGTTAGCAATATCTTTGCATTATTAATAGCTTCTTTTGAAACATTCTCTCCACTAAGCATTTGAGCTATTTGCTTAACCCTATCATCATAATCAAGCTTCTTTATTTCACTATATGTTTTTTCTTCATTCTCTAATTTATATACCATAAAATGACATTTTCCTTTTGCTGCAATCTGAGGGGAATGTGTTATTGCTATCACTTGCATATTATCCGACATATCACATAGAAGTTTCCCTGTTTGGTCTGCAATCTTGCCTGATATTCCTGTATCTATTTCATCAAAAATTATCGTAGATATAAGATTTTTTTCTGATATTAATGATTTCAAACTTAGCATAAGTCTTGAGATTTCTCCTCCTGATGCAGTTTTATTAATTTCTTTTGGTTCGCCACCTTTATTTGCATTAAATAGAAAAAATATTTTATCTATTCCTTCACTTTCTACTTGCTGTAAAATCTCATGCTTAATAACAAACTCAGCATGAGGAATTCCTAAAATTCCTAAAAGTTCTTTTATTTTATTAATAATTAATTCAAATGTAGCCTGCCTTCTTTCAGAAATAATCTTTGCTTTTTCTATTAATTCTAGTTGAATAATGCTTATTTTTTCTTTAACAGATTCTATTTCTTCTCCAAGATTATCAACACTTTGTAGTTTCAACTCTAACTCTTTTCTAAAATCAATTAATGCTTCAAATGAATTCAATCTATGTTTTTTTTGAAGAGTGTAAACAATATCTAGTTTTTCATTTATATAATTCAAACGCTCAGGATCTGCATTTATTATTGAGGATAAATTATTCAAATCTTTTGATATTTCTTTAAGCTCATTTAGTTGATTAAATAATTTAGAACTTATATTTTCTAGATTTTCATTAAAACTTTTAACTTTATTTATTGTAATATATGTGTCTGATAAAATACTATAAGCAGAATGCTCATTATCTTCAAGCTGGTATAAGCTTTTTGAAATAGCAACTCCTATCTCCTCTGAATGTAACAATGTTTCCGATTCTTTTTCTAAGTGAAGAAAAACTTCATTATCAAACTCTATTCCTTGTAATTCATTAAATAAATACAAGTTATAATCGTAATCTTTCTTATTTTCATTTTCTGTTCCAATTAATATATTTAACTGCCTTTTTAAACTTGTCAGTACTTTAAAACGATCTCTGTATTCCTCTAGCAATAGCTTATTTTGAGCAAATTGATCTATTAATGATAATTGGAAGTCATATTTATTTAAAAGTAAATTATTGTTTTGAGAGTGAATATCTATCAATGTTGATGTAAGCTCTTTTATTGTGCTCAAACTAACGGGAGTATCATTTATAAACGCTCGTGATTTACCATTTGGAGTAATTTCCCTTCTTATAATTGTATGAGATTCGTAATCAAGCTCGTTTGTTTTAAAAAAATCATCTAAATCATAATTGTTAATATCAAATACAGCCTCTATTATACATTTCTTATCCTTTTCAAATAAAACTTCAGAATCAGATCTATTTCCCTTAATTAAACCTAATGCTCCCAGCAAAATTGATTTTCCAGAACCAGTTTCGCCTGTAATAATATTTAATGTATTATCAAATTGCATCTGCAACTTGTTGATAAGAATATAATTATCAATATACAAACTTAATAACATATATTATTTAAATAAAATTTATGTAAAATTAAACTAATTTATTGAATTGCTAATATTTTTAATTATTCTTTGATAAAAGATTGCTCAGAAATATTTAATTAAGCCTACCTATCAATAAAAACATATTATTTTTGTTTATAATGCTGTTTTCAATAATTACGCTTTGTTGAATATTTAATTTTTCGCTATCAGTTAAACCTAGAATAATTATTTGATTTTGATTGTTTTTTATCGTTTTTATTATGCTCTCATTTTGAGTACCGCCAATCGTTATTGGAGAAAATTTCTTGTTTTTAATGTTTGTAAAAGCAGCATCATAAGTCCAACCATTTTCATTTGTATTTGTAATTTTCTTATTTATTTCTAAAAATTTACTTTTATAATTTAATGAAATAAACAAATCTAATCCTATTTTTAAAATAGATTGACCATAATCTTCTTCAATATTCCCAAATCTTAATAAATCTATTACTTCAAAACTATCCTTATCAATAGTTAAAACAAAAGCATCATCACCTCCTTTTTCCTCAACTGACTTATCTTTTACTTTTAAAGTATCTGAAAAACCTCCAGTTATTATTATTTTATTGGAATCTATTGCTATATCTCTTGGATAATCATTATATTTACTCCCAATAGACTTACTATTAATAACATTGCCATCTACATCTATTTTTAATATAAAAATATCTCTAAATCCATTGCTTACTAATGATGTGTTCTCATAATTAAAACTATTCTTACCAAAAGAACCAACAAAGTAAATATTATTGTTAATGTCTATATTTGTTGCGTTTATTTCAATGCTAGAATTTCCTTTTGTTGTGTTTGCCCATAAAACTTTACCTAATTTATTTAATTTTATTATGGCCAAATTTGAATCGCCTGTATTTGTTAAATTATTACCTCCTATATTTAATTCTGTGCTATTATACATCAAAAATAAATAACAATTACCCTCTGTATCGCCTATAATTTGACTTCCAAATTCTTTATTTACATTTCCAAAACTAAAAGCCCATAACAATTTTCCATCCGAATTAAACTTAGCAATATATGCGTCTGATTCCCAGCTATCACGTGTTTTGTATAAATATTTATTATCAAATGCAATCATATCTCCAAAATAACTACCCGTTATGATAATATTATCATCCTTATCAATGTATAATGAAGTTACATTGTCTTCTTGTTGATCCCCAAAAGATTTGCCCCAAATAACATTTCCTTTGTTATCTAATTTTACTAAAAAAATATCTAAATTACCCTTCGTTGACAGCTTTAAACTGTCAATTTGAAAATCATTTGCCCAAAAGTTACCACAAACAACAATGTTATTTTTGCTATCTGTTTTGATATCTTTAGGGTATATATTCCCATTTGCTTTTGACTGTATTATTTTGTCTATATTTTGAGCATTAACTGTTAAAATAAAAGATAATAATGATAATAATAGTATTAGTAAGTATTTCATCTTATTTTTTTATTAAATCGTTTTCAAAATATTTTGTTTCTATTAAATTGCCTTCTGTATCCCAATAACTCCACTTCCCATTTCTCTTCCCTAAATTAAATTCGCCTTCTCTTTCTTTTTTCCCGTTTTCGTAATAAAAAATCCACAATCCATCTTCATGACAATCTTTAAAGACTCCCTCTGATTTTTTGTTTCCATTTCTATACCATAATACAGCTCCTCCATTCATGTAATCATTAATATAATATTTCTCGCTCTCTATATTTCCATTATCATAGTATGATGTCATTTTCCCTTTGTATTTACCAAAAATAAACGATGTTTCACTAAATTTATTACCATTCAAATAATAGATAACTTCGGTTCCATGTATTTTACCCTTAACATAAGGTGTTTGTGTAAACTTATTTCCATTATCAAAAAAAGCAACCTCTGTACCTGTAAAAGGTTCCGTTTCTCCAATCTTATAAGCTAAATTGTCTTTTTTTATTATGTCCTTTGTATTAATTTCTTCTTGACCATAACAAATACTAACCAAAATAGAATTTACGACAAGAGCTGTTAATACTATTTTTCTAAAATTTTTAAACATCTTATTTTTACTATATTTATTAATAACTATACATGAAAGCAAAAATACAATATTTTTAATAAAAATCAATTATCATTTGCTAATTGAACTGTATTTCTTTGGTAGTTTTAATTTTACCAAATTATAGGAATCATCAATTAATTTATTCAACATTATGCCTGTTATGTTATAATCTATAATTACCGTTATCCAATGCTTTTTATTCATGTGATAACCAGCTTTTATTGAAGAATATTCCTCTTGTAATTTTATTGAATATTCTGGTTCGCACTTTAAATTAAGACTAAATGGTTCTTTTAAATTTAATAACGCAAACATCTTTCCATAAACCTTGAATACTAATATATCATTACCAAATGGCATACTTTCTTCTACTCCTGTTTTGATAACACAGTAATCTCTTATTAATTCAATATCCATATTTTTAATTATAATATTCCATCTTCTATTTGCATTATTATAGACTCTATTTCGGCATCTTCTCCATAAGGATCATAATTTAGTTTTAAATTTAATCCGAAAATCTTTGCTAAAGACTGCCAAAACCACGCAGAAAAGGTACCTCTTAATTCTTTTACCAATTGATATGACGTGCGACCAGTTTCTCTATCTATAAGTTTTATTAATATTAATCCCTCTGAAAATGTTAGTTTTTTCAACTCGCCTTCATATTCCTTTTTTATTTCTTTTTCTGCTCGTTTTAAAAACTCTCTTTTTTGATTCTCCGTCTTTAAATTTATCAAAACATTATTATACTCTTCCAATTTATCTCCAGCTTTTTTTGCAAATGGATAAACTTTTTTAACTCGCCTTACAAGTTTATCATATCTACGTTTTTCATATTTATTTTTAAACAATCTTTTATCATAAATTCTAATTTCATTTAGCTGGTAAAAATAGGAAGTGTCTATCTTATTTTCTATTAACATATATTTTTCTTGAGAATAAATATTAATAAAATTAAAAGAAAACACAACCATTAAAACTGCTAATTTCCATCTTTTTAAAAGAAAATTCATAAAATATGTTTATAGTCTTTTTTTTATCAATATCCATACCATAATGTTTATATTTTTAATCAACAAGAACGTTAAACATATAACGATACTTTCAATTATTTATCAAGATATAACCCAAATAGTCCACACAGAACTCATGTGCAATATATTAACATTAATTTAACAGCAGTGTTATTGTCCTATAAATCATCATACTTATTGATTATCAAAATTTCAACCTGCTAATTTAAGTTTTGCAAATATTATTTGACCATAAAATACAATAAAATAAGGAATTTAAACATGCAAAAAATGTTTAAATATAATGTTTTAACTATGTGTTAAAAACAATTTTTTTTTAACAAAAACATTGTAATTAAAATATTTTTTCTATTTTTGTTTAATACTTTAAAATTTTTAGTTTAATGAGAATATTTATTCTAGTTGTTGTTTTATTACTTACAAATATAGAAAATAAAGCTCAAAGTTTATTTAATGAAGTAATAGCTTCTGCTGGGATGTTTTATGATACCAATATGGGATCTGCATCTTGGACTGTTGGAGAAGCTATTATTACTACGGAAAAAGATGACGGATATATATTAACTCAAGGATTTCATCAACCAATGGTAGGATATATTCCTATAAAAAATGTTGAAAATCCTAGTATTGACAAACCGGTCATCGTTGTTGAAGATTTGCAAGACGGAAATCTTAAAATAAGCATTAAAACAGCTGGATATAATAAGCTTGTTTATACATTTTGTAATATTGTTGGGCAAGTTATTTTTAAAGATGAAATTAGTGTAGATCAAGAAGGTATTACAATATCTTTAAAAATATCTAACTATGCCAAAGGCATATATTTCTTTAATGTATATAAGGAAAATACGGATAATTTTGAAGTAAAAAGCATCAAAATTTTAAAATACATGAATTAATTATTTTGGATATTAAATTTTTATTAAATATATAACATGAAAAATTTTAACAATTATTTTCTACTCGTATTATTTTTAGTAGTATTTTCATTTTTTCAAGCAAGTGCTCAAGTGCCTCAAAGTATAAGTTACCAAGCTATTGCCCGTGATTATAATGATACATTACTGGTTAATACTGAAATAAGCGTTAGAATTAGTATTATTGATAGCAATGATTTTGGGAATATGGTATATAGAGAAACTCATAAGCCTACTACAAATCAATATGGATTATTTACTCTCAAAATAGGAAAAGGAAAATCCAGTTTAGGTAATTTTTACGAAATACCTTGGGGAACTGGGGAAAAATGGATTATGGTCGAAATTGACCCAACAGGTGGACTGCATTTTATTTTTATGGGAATATCTGAATTCCAATCAGTACCTTATGCTTTTTATTCTGCTAATGCTTCTGATGGAGAAACAGGTCCTCAAGGACCTACAGGGGTGCAAGGTCCAATGGGACCTCAAGGACCTCAAGGTATTCAAGGACCTAGCGGACCTCAAGGTATTCAAGGGCCAATGGGACCTTATGGACCGGCAGGACAACAAGGACAACAAGGTATTCAAGGACCTACAGGAGCAATGGGACTGCAAGGACCAATGGGACCTTATGGACCTACAGGACCTTATGGACCTCAAGGACCTACAGGTATAGGAATACAAGGACCTACGGGGCCAATAGGGCCTACAGGACCTGCTAATGGACCTACGGGGCCTACTGGAGTTTCGGGACCTACGGGACCCACTGGGTTACAAGGATTAAAAGGCGATAAAGGGGATCAAGGATTAATGGGGCCTACTGGATATACTGGTATTGGTATAACAGGACCTCAAGGACCTACAGGTATTCAAGGACCTACAGGATATACAGGATCTCAAGGTTATATGGGACCTCAAGGGATTACTGGCGCACAAGGGCCTACAGGCGCAACAGGACCGCAAGGCTATACTGGGGCACAAGGCTATACTGGACCTCAAGGACCTACTGGACCAATGGGAATACAGGGCTATACTGGACCTCAAGGAATTAAAGGAGATAAAGGAGACCAAGGTTTAGTTGGATCAACTGGACCCCAAGGAAATGCTGGACCTCAAGGGAATACTGGAGTACAAGGACCTATAGGAAATACAGGGGCGCAAGGAAATACAGGGCCTCAGGGACCTACGGGCAATAAAGGAGATCAAGGTTTAGTGGGTACAACAGGGGCACAAGGAAGCACCGGACCTCAAGGGAATACTGGAGTACAAGGACCTATAGGAAATACAGGGGCACAAGGGAATACAGGGCCTCAAGGACCTACGGGCGATAAAGGAGATCAAGGCTTAGTGGGGGCAACGGGAGCACAAGGAAATACTGGACCTCAAGGAAACACAGGCGCACAAGGACCTATAGGAAATACAGGAGCGCAAGGGAATACAGGGCCTCAAGGACCTACGGGTGATAAAGGAGATCAAGGCTTAGTGGGGGCAACGGGAGCACAAGGAAACACCGGACCTCAAGGAAACACTGGCGCACAAGGACCTGCAGGAAATACTGGGGCACAAGGAAACACCGGACCTCAAGGAAACACTGGCACACAAGGACCTATAGGAAATACAGGAGCGCAAGGGAATACAGGGCCTCAAGGACCTACAGGTGATAAAGGAGATCAAGGTTTAGTTGGAGCTATGGGAGCACAAGGAAACACCGGACCTCAAGGAAACACTGGCGCACAAGGACCTATAGGGAATACGGGAGCGCAAGGAAATACCGGACCTCAAGGACCTACGGGCGATAAAGGAGATCAAGGCTTAGTGGGGGCAACAGGTGCACAAGGAAACACGGGACCTCAAGGAAACACAGGGGCACAAGGACCTATAGGAAATACAGGAGCGCAAGGGAATACAGGGCCTCAAGGACCTACAGGTGATAAAGGAGATCAAGGTTTAGTGGGAGTAACGGGTGCACAAGGAAACACGGGACCTCAAGGGAATACAGGCACACAAGGACCTATAGGAAATACAGGAGCGCAAGGGAATACAGGGCCTCAAGGACCTACAGGTGATAAAGGAGATCAAGGTTTAGTGGGAGTAACGGG
>Ga0209319_1001523_pt1 | contig 18344 bp, 16 predicted proteins | sample RifGroE2_FD_184000 | JGI IMG/M metagenome (GOLD analysis project Ga0209319, IMG submission 184000) | Groundwater microbial communities from Rifle, Colorado - Groundwater E2 (SPAdes) (version 2) | ecosystem: Environmental > Aquatic > Deep subsurface > Groundwater | place: Rifle, Colorado, United...
AACCGCTAATTGACAGGGCTACAATTATTAGCTTAATTGGAGACACTCGAACAACAAAAGGTTTGATGATAAAAGCGGAATTGGATGATCGAATTTACGAAAAAGGAATAAAAGTTTCGGATATGGAATTTAAGAAAATAAAGCTTATTCAAAAAAAGTTTCATGGGGAATGGAATTATATGATTAAACCAAGGAAAAATTAGATATGTTGTTTTTTCTCGGAGCCTAAAGAGGATATTTTATGTTTATCGCCATTCCAGTTTGTAACAATAAATTAGATTTACATTTCGGGCATTGTAAAGAATTTTCCATAATAAAAATCGATCCTAAAACACAGAAAATATTATCTCGAGAAAATGTGAAAGCCCCGCCTCATGAACCAGGTCTTTTACCGCCGTGGCTGGCTAAGTTACATGTAAATATTGTAATAGCAGGTGGTATGGGGCAAAGAGCAAAAGAGTTATTTACTAAACAAGATATTACTGTGTTGGTTGGCGCACCGCAACTTTCACCAGAGGAATTGGTTGGAAAATATTTAAAAGGTACACTAATATGTGGAGAAAATTGCTGTGATCACTAAACAATTAGAAACTAAACATTGGCATGATAACTGTGCCATATGTGGTAAAAGAAATTTACTTTCTCTAGAGTTGGATTTTATTTCTACTGAGAATCAGTCTATTTCAGCACAGTTTAAGTCGCATAGTGGACTGCAGGGATATGATGGATATTTACATGGTGGAGTAATTAGTTCTCTACTAGACGCTGCGATGACTCACTGCTTATTTCATTATGGAGTTGTTGCGGTTACTGGTGATCTGCGTATACGTTTTTTGCACTTAATTCCGTGCGACGCATATGTAGTTGTAAACGCGCAAATTAAAGCTATAAAATATGGAATATATATAGTTACTGCTGAATTACTAGTTAACGATCATGTTATGGCAAAGGCTGAAGCAAAATTTGTTAAATATGGGGGGAGTGTTATGGGGCATCAAACCGAATGCCATTTATAAGAAGAACCACCAGCGGCACATACTAGCAGATATTATTGTTTAAGCCGAATTGAATCACATTAAATATTCCCTTTCCTAGACAACTACTATTATAGTTTTATAATAAATCTATATTGGAAATATTGTGCTTAATATTGCATAGAAACCATTGCTGATAATGGAAGGGGGCAACATAATGAAAGAGAGTGTTTATGCAGGGAAACCCGCTGAGCCAACAATGTTGGTTAATATACCTAAACTCATAACGGCTTATTATACCGAAACTCCTGATCCATCAATACCAGAACAACGAGTTGCCTTTGGCACCTCAGGACACCGGGGCTCCGCTTTTGACAGAGCATTCAATGAAAATCATATTCTTGCCATTACGCAAGCCATTTGCCTATACCGTAAATGGCAAAAAATTGATGGTCCACTATTTCTTGGTATAGACACACACGCCCTATCCATTCCCGCTCTTGCTAGTGCGCTTGAAGTTCTAGCAGCCAATCAAGTAGAAGTTATGCTTGCGGATAATGATGAATACACTCCAACTCCGGTTATTTCCCATGCTATTCTTACGTACAATCGTGGACGCAAGGCGGCATTTGCCGATGGCATAGTAATTACACCTTCGCATAATCCGCCGCATGATGGAGGTTTTAAATACAACCCCCCTAATGGTGGTCCAGCAGAAACCAATGTTACCAACTGGATCGAAGCGAAAGCGAATGAATTTCTTCTGAAAAATCTTTTAGATGTAAAAAGGATTCCTTACGAAAAAGCCCTTCGCGCTAACACGACACATCGCTACAATTATCTCGATGCTTATGTGGGCGATCTTGGTAATGTACTCGACATGGACATTATTCGTGATGCTAAAATTAGTATGGGAGTTGATCCTCTCGGTGGTGCAGGAGTTCACTACTGGCAACCAATTGCTGAAAAATATGGATTGAATTTGACAGTTGTTAATAAAACAGTCGATCCAACTTTTAGCTTTATGACAGTGGATTGGGACGGTCAAATTCGTATGGACCCATCATCTCCTTATGCGATGCAAAGATTAATTGGATTAAAAGATCGCTTTGATATTGCCTTTGCGTGTGATGCTGATCACGACAGGCACGGCATTGTTACCAAGAGTACCGGATTGTTGGCTCCTAATCATTACCTTGCAGTTGCCATTTTTTACCTTTTCCAACATCGATCGAAGTGGTGGAAAGATGCAGCGGTTGGGAAAACATTGGTAAGTAGTAATATGATTGATCTTGTTACCGCAAAACTTGGTCGCAAGCTCTACGAAGTACCAGTTGGCTTTAAGTGGTTTGTGGATGGTTTACTTGATGGCTCTCTTGGCTTTGGCGGCGAAGAAAGTGCCGGCGCATCTTTCGTTCGCATGGATGGCAGTGTTTGGACAACGGACAAAGATGGAATTGTTCCAGCGTTACTTGCCGCAGAAATAACAGCAAAAATGGGTCGTGATCCAGGCGAAATTTATCACGAACTTACACGTGAATTTGGTGAACCTGTTTATGATCGTGTGGAAGCACCAGCTACCCAGAAACAAAAAGAAGCACTAAAAAAACTCTCATCAGAGCAGGTTAAACGTACCGACTTGGCTGGCGAAAAAATCGATACCATCCTCACTCATGCGCCAGGCAATAACGCGCCCATTGGCGGGGTGAAGGTAATAGCAAAGAGTGGATGGTTTGCGGCACGTCCATCTGGGACTGAAGATATTTACAAAATTTATGCGGAAAGCTTCCGGGGTGAAGATCATCTGCGCCGTATCATCGAGGAAGCTCAGATGATTGTAAACGATGCCTTTTAATTATTAATGATAAAATAAAGGAGAACTATATGATTTCGAAAATTCTTATTCCAACAGATGGGTCAAAAGCAGCGCAAAAAGCGGCGATGCGCGCTATTGATCTTGCAAAACAGTTAAAAGCTTCAGTATTTGTTCTTAGTGTTATTGATAAGCACGTATTGACAGTGCTCCAGGAAATGCCTGTATCTGATAGTACAGTGGTCAAGACAATGTTTTCCCTAGGTACTGCAAAAAATGCAATGAAGACGATTTATGAACATATGCACGATGCTGCTGAAAGGCGTGCCATTGAGATAAAAAAACTCTGTGAAAAAAACAAATTACAGTCAAAGATTGTAATAACGACCGGTCATCCTGCTGAAGAGATATTAAAAGTAGCCGAAAAATTAAAAGTGGATCTCATAGTTATGGGTTCACATGGGCGTAGCTCGTTAGTAGCTGCGGTTCTAGGCAGTGTTGCCTATGGTGTAATCCATCAAGATACAAAAATTCCTGTTATGGTGGTAAGGATAGAAAAGAAAGCGCGGAAGGTTGTTGGAGATACTAAAAATGTCTCGGCAATATTTGCATAGCAGTAGGTGGCGTTTGAATCTTAATTCGACTATAGATATTAAGGAACCGAATATATTTAAAGCTTATGTGGAGAGCTTACAGAATGTAGATCATCTACGCTATATCATCGAGGAAACTCCAACGATTGTAAATCGATGCTTTTAGATCATCAATTAACGGGTAACTATATGATTTCAAAAATTCTTGTACCGATAGACGGGTCTAAAGCAGCCCAAAAGGCTGCAAGTTATGCAGTTAATCTAGCAAAACAGTTAAAAGCTAAAGTATTTATTTTAAGTGTTATTGATACTCATTTATTTATATTCCAGAAAATGCCCGTATCAGGCACTATAGGACACATAATGGATCCACTTAATGATTACTTGCATGAAGTTGCTGACATGTATACTAAAGAAATAAAACAACTCTGTGGAGAAAACGGGATACAATCGGAGGTTGTAATAACAATAGGGCATCCAGTTGAGGAGATTATCAAAGAGGCAGAAAAATTAAAGGTTGATATCATTGTTATGGGTTCCCACGGACATAGCGCTTTAGCAGCCACAATTCTCGGTGGTGTTACATATGGAGTGATCCATAAAGACACAAAAACACCTGTTTTGGTAGTAAAATAATGAACGGACTTTTACCCATGGAAATCGAAGGAGTTGGCTCCCTGGTCGAACTTGCCTTGGATATGCGCTGGTCATGGAGCCATGCTACCGATAAAATATGGCGGCAACTTGATCCTAAATTGTGGGAATTAACTAAAAATCCATGGGTAGTTCTTCAGGCTGTATCACGAGATAAACTTAAGCAGATGCTACTTGATCCAGCATTTCGTAAGGAAGTAGATGGGTATATCCAAAAAAATAAGCAAGCAACAGAAACACCAGCATGGTTTCAGCAAAAATATCCACAAGATCCTTTAACCTGTGTCGCTTATTTTAGTATGGAATTTATGCTGAGCGAGGCTTTGCCTATTTATTCAGGTGGGCTTGGTAATGTAGCTGGTGATCAGCTCAAAGCCGCCAGCGATATGGGCATACCAGTTATTGGGATAGGATTACTATACCAGCAAGGCTATTTTCGTCAGGTGATTAATAGAGATGGGATACAGGTGGCAATTTATCCCTATAATGATCCAGGACAATTGCCTATTACTCCTTTGCGCCAGGCGAATGGCGAATGGTTGCGACTGGAAGTTGTGCTTCCAGGTTATTCGGTGTGGCTGCGCACTTGGCAGGTCCAGGTTGGCAGAGTTAAGCTTTATCTCTTAGATAGTAATGACGCTGCGAATTTCCCGGTTCATAGGGGTATTACCAGCGAACTTTATGGAGGAGATTCTGAGTTGCGGCTTAAGCAAGAGCTTATACTCGGGATTGGCGGCTGGCGGCTGCTCGAAGCACTGGGTGTCCAGCCAAAAGTTTGTCATCTAAATGAGGGGCATGCAGCTTTCGCTGTCTTGGAACGTGCCCGAAGTTTTATGCAAAAAAGTGGGCAGTCTTTTGAAATTGCTCTGGCTGCAACACGAGCAGGAAATCTTTTTACTACTCATACAGCTGTGATAGCAGGATTTGATTGTTTTTCACCGGAACTTATAAATCAATATCTTGGTCGGTACGCACGGGAAAAATTAGGTATTTCATTTCACGATTTGTTGGCACTGGGACGTCAAAATAGTGAAAATGATGTGGAGCCTTTTAATATGGCGTATCTGGCAATCCGTGGTAGTGGTGCGGTAAATGGCGTGAGTCGGTTACATGGAAAAGTGAGTAGACAGCTTTTTGCTTCCCTCTTTCCAGGCTGGCCAATAGATGAAGTTCCTGTTGGGCATGTAACTAATGGAGTTCATATGCCGACCTGGGATTCAGCAGCAGCTGACGAACTTTGGACAGAAGCGTGCGGGAAAGATCGCTGGCTAGGGACGACGGAAACCTTGGAGCAGGATATTCGTGAGATTACAGATATTAAGCTTTGGCAGTTCCGTAGCAATGTCAGAAAATCTTTTGTTGAATATGCTCGTGAGCGATTATCTAGGCAACTAACATCATCTGGCGCATCGCCCCAAAAGCTTGACGAAGCACAACATATATTTGCCTCCGACACCCTGACATTAGGTTTTGCACGGCGCTTCGCAACCTATAAACGACCGAATTTACTATTACACGATCCAGAGCGTCTAGCTAAGTTATTAACCAATTCAGAACATCCTGTGCAACTAGTTATAGCCGGGAAAGCTCATCCCAAAGATTTAGCAGGACAAGCATTGATTCAAGAATGGATACATTTTATTCGACGGCCAGAGATACATTCCCACGTTATTTTTCTTAGTGACTACGATATGTTATTGGCTGAACGTCTGGTGCAGGGAGTGGATGTCTGGATCAACACACCGCGGCGCCCTTGGGAGGCAAGTGGTACGAGCGGTATGAAAGTATTAGTCAATGGAGGTCTCAATTTTTCTGAGTTAGATGGTTGGTGGGCTGAAGCATATACCACTGAAGTTGGCTGGGCATTAGGTGATGGTGAAAATCATGGAGATGATTCTGGGTTGGACGCGATTGAAGCTGAAGCACTCTATGCGATATTGGAACAGAAAGTAATTCCAGAGTTTTATCGAAGGAATGACCAAGGCATACCAACTGAATGGGTAGCACGAATTCGGGAGAGTATGGCACGACTAACACCGCTTTTTTCCACAAACCGAGCAGTGCGTGAATATACCGAGCACCACTATCTTCCTGCTGCAGCTTTATATAGAAAGCGCGTCGCCAATAATGGTGCAATAAGCAAGAATATAGTTAACTTTGAGCATGCTCTGAAAGATAAATGGGCAACGTTACGTTTTGGGGAAGTGAAAATTGAAACTCGTGGCGAGCAGCATATATTTGAAATTCAGGTCTATCTGAATAGTATAGATCCCAATATGGTACAGGTAGAACTCTATGCTGATGGAATTATGAACAGCCCTCCTTTCTGCCAAAAAATGGAAAGTATTCGTCAGCTGGATAAGGCACCGGGCGGTTATGTTTATAGCGTAGCTGTACCTTCAATCCGTCCGGCAACTGACTATACAGCGCGCATTATACCACACCATGAAGATGTTTCCGTACCTCTAGAAATAAATTCCATTTTATGGCAGCGATGATTACTAAAATAATGGAGATGATTTCATGCAAAAGCTGCCCACCCAAACCATAAAAAGTACGGAACGTCCGCTACATGATTATGTGACAGAGATATCAGAGCAAACTGATGTTCAAGTTGGTGTGCCATTGCCTATGGGAACCAATGCACGTAATGAAGGGGTAAACTTTGCACTCTTTAGCCGATATGCCAGTCGCGTTCGGCTGGAACTGTTTGATCATTCTGGAGATGCAAAGGCTGCTAGAGTATTTGATTTGGACCCAGTAAAGAACCGTACTGGTGATATTTGGCATATCTGGATTAAGGGTATTCGACCTGGACAGATGTATGCCTATCGGGTAGATGGTCCGTATCAACCCCCAAATGGGTATCGCTTCAATTTTAATAAGATCCTCCTAGATCCATTTGCCACAGCGATCTCGAGATTGCCTACTTGGGAGTTCGCCCCGGCTTTGGGATATGAAGCGATTGATACTTCCCATGAAACGCTGCAAGATTTATTGACAGAAACTTATCATCTAAATTCCCAGTCTAGCGCTATATTTATTACTAAATGCACTGTGTCGAAGGAGACTAAATGAAAAAGAGCAATTCAATTACAACATTGTTTTTAGATATCGGCGGTGTTCTGCTTACCGATGGGTGGGATCATAATGCTCGCCAGCGGGCAGCAACGAAATTCAATTTAGACATAGCTGAGCTGAATAAACGGCACCATCTTACTTTCGACACTTACGAAGATGGAAAGCTTATGTTGGAAGAATATTTAAAGCGGGTAGTATTCTATGAAAAACGGTCGTTTAGCTCTGCTCATTTTAAGGAATTCATGTTTGCTCAGTCAAAACCATATCCAAAAATGATAGAGTTGCTTCGTTGGCTTAAGACACAGTATAGATTAAAGATTGTTGCCGTTAGCAATGAAGCGCGAGAACTGAACACGTATAGAATTCAAAAATTCAAACTTGCTGAATTTGTAGATTGTTTTGTTTCCTCCTGCTTCGTCCATTTACGAAAGCCTGATGCAGACATTTTTCGTCTTGCGCTGGATGTCGCGCAAGTTCCGATCAATCGGGTATTGTATTTGGAAAATACCCAAATGTTTGTTCAGATTGCAGAAGGTTTGGGGATTCAAAGCATTCTTCACGTTGATTATAAGACCACATGCGCGAAACTAGCTTCGTTTGGATTGGAGGTATCATAATTTTGAAAAACTTTTGAAAATTTTCACTTTTTAAAGTATAACATATTGATTTATAAAGTAATTTTATTTACATGTTTTAGGAGAAACTATGAATACCAAACCTCTTTCAGAAGAATTGCTCCATAAAATGGATGCTTACTGGCGTGCTGCGAACTATCTTTCGGTTGGTCAAATATATCTTTACGACAACCCGCTCTTAAAAGAACCATTGCAATTATCGCACGTAAAGCCGTTAGTGGTCGGACATTGGGGCACGACGCCAGGTCAAAACTTTATCTATGTGCATTTAAACCGGGTTATCAAGAAATACGATCTGAATATGTTTTATATTGCCGGTCCCGGTCATGGTGGTCCTACATTAGTGGGCAATACTTATCTTGAAGGATCTTACAGTGAAATTTATCCGAACATCAGCCAAGATGAAGCTGGGATGAAAAAACTGTTTAAACAATTCTCTTTCCCTGGCGGTATTTCCAGTCATGTCGCACCGACAACACCAGGATCAATTCACGAAGGCGGTGAACTTGGCTATTCACTGAGTCATGCCTTTGGAGCTGCGTTCGACAATCCCGATTTAATTGTCACCTGTGTTATCGGTGATGGTGAAGCAGAAACTGGACCGCTTGCGACCGCATGGCAGTCCAGTAAATTTCTTAATCCAATTACGGACGGAGCCGTGTTGCCAATCCTGCATCTTAATGGCTATAAAATCAGTAATCCGACAGTTCTTGCCCGTATTGAGCACGAAGAATTAGAGCAATTCTTACGCGGATGCGGTTGGATACCCTATTTTGTAGAGGGTGATGAACCGGAAAAAATGCATCAACTTATGGCGGGTACTTTGGAAAAAGTTATTGAGGATATTAGGCAAATCCAAAACAATGCACGTAACAAAAAAGATACTGCTCGACCGCGTTGGCCAATGATCGTTCTTAGATCGCCCAAGGGTTGGACAGGACCAAAAATAGTTGATGGTCTGCAAATTGAGGGTACTTTCCGGGCGCACCAAGTACCGATAATCGTAGATGCTGAACATCCAGAACATCTTAAGCAGCTTGAAAACTGGATGAAAAGCTATAAAGCAGAAGAACTATTCGATAAAAATGGACGTCTCATTCCTGAATTAGCGGAACTAGCTCCCACGGGTGCAAGAAGAATGGGAGCCAATCCCCACGCCAATGGCGGAATTCTGTTGCATGATCTAAAAATGCCGGACTTTAAGATGCATGCGGTCAATGTCCCTACACCAGGCGCAGTTGCTGCACAAGATACGCTTGTACTAGGCAAGTTCCTGCGTGATGTGGCAAAGTTAAATCAAGAAGAGCGTAATTTTCGTATCTTCGGTCCTGATGAAACACTCTCGAATCTCTTAGGCGCAGTTTTTGAAGTTACTAACCGACAATGGGAAGCTCGTGAAATAAAAAATGATGAATTTCTCGCTCCTGAAGGATGTGTTTTAGACTCAATGCTCAGCGAACATCAGTGCCAGGGCTGGCTGGAAGGATATTTGTTAACGGGACGGCACGGCCTATTCAATAGTTATGAAGCTTTCATTCGTATCGTCGATTCAATGTTTAGCCAGCACGCCAAGTGGTTAAAGGTAACATTGGAATTACCATGGCGCCGCAAGATTGCATCACTAAACTATCTGCTTGCCTCTCATGTTTGGCAGCAAGATCATAATGGCTTTACGCACCAGGATCCAGGCTTTCTCGACCATGTTATCAACAAGAAAGCTGAGATTGTACGCGTTTATTTGCCGCCTGATGCCAACTGTTTATTGTCGGTTTTTGATCACTGTCTACGCAGCCGGCATTACGTCAACGTCGTAGTTGCGGGAAAACACGCCCTGCCCCAATGGCTAAACATGGAAGCAGCGATTGTGCATTGCACAGAAGGAATTGGCATCTGGCAATGGGCAAGTAACGATCAGGGCTCTGAACCTGATGTGGTAATGGCATGTTGCGGCGACACGCCTACGCTGGAGATTTTGGCGGCTGTTTCCATTCTGCGCGAGCATCTGCCTGATCTTAAAATCCGAGTGATCAATGTTGTTGATCTTATGAAATTGGAACCAGATACAGAGCATCCGCATGGTTTATCTGATAATGATTATGATTTGCTCTTTACCAAAAACAAACATATTATTTTTGGTTTTCATGGATATCCATGGTTGATCCATCGATTAACCTACCGTAGGACTAACCGTAATATCCACGTCCGCGGTTACAAGGAAGAAGGCACGATCACAACAGCTTTTGACATAAGAGTACAGAACGATTTAGATCGGTTCCATTTAGTGCAAGATGTGGTAGATCGTTTACCATCTTTGGGTGCTAAAGGAGCATATCTAAAGCAGATGATGCAAGACAAACTTGTCGAACATAAACAATACATTGACCAATACGGTCAAGACTTACCGGAAATCCGGAATTGGAAGTGGAGAAACTAAAAATGAATACACAAAAACTTATAGATACTGCAAAAGCAATGGTAGCTAATGATAAAGGTCTTTTAGCTATGGATGAGAGCACTCCTACCTGTAACAAACGCTTTGCAAAAGTTGGTATTCCTCAAAATGAGGAAACTAGACGCGCCTATCGGGAATTAATTGTGACTACTCCCGGTCTCAGCGAGTTCATTAGCGGCGCGATTCTTTGCGATGAAACAATACGCCAACAGAAAAAAGATGGTACTCCATTTATTAAAGTAATCACTGATGCAGGAATTATTCCCGGCATCAAAGTTGATGCCGGCGCAAAAGACATGGCAGCTCATCCCAAAGAAAAAATAACTGAAGGGCTGGATAAATTACGCGATCGTTTGGCTGAATATTCCAAGATGGGCGCACGTTTTGCCAAGTGGCGTGCGGTAATTACTATAGGTGAAAACATTCCTAGCCAAGGTTGTATAGAAGCTAATGCGCATGTATTGGCTCGTTACGCCGCGCTTTGTCAGGAGGCGGATTTGGTTCCTATAGTTGAGCCGGAAGTGCTTATGGATGGTGAACATACTATGCAACAATGTTTTGAGACAACGGAAAAAGTTCTGCGAGCAGTTTTTAATCAGCTTTATATGCAACGAGTAATGTTGGAAGGAATGATCCTTAAACCAAATATGGTACTTCCAGGACTTGCTTGTTCCAAACAAGAAACGGCAGATGAAGTGGCGGATGCAACAATCAAGTGTTTTTTGCGCGCTGTATCCGCCTCCTTACCAGGAGTTACGTTTTTGTCAGGCGGACAGTCCAGTGAATTGGCATCGGCTCGGTTGAATGCCATGAATGTTAGATTTAAATCACGAGCACCTTGGGGCTTAGCGTTTTCATTTGCCCGTGCCATCCAGCAACCGGCTTTGGAGATTTGGCAAGGCAAAGAAAGCAATGTAGTAGCGGCTCAGCAAGCTCTGTATCATCGCGCCAAATGTAATTTTGCTGCGCGTCGCGGTGAATATACAGCTGTGATGGATAAGAATGTATAGAAACAGGTGGAATTGATGGCTAAAGAAAAGCAAGAACCGAAGCAGAAATCCATTGAAGTAACTCTTTGGGATGCTGCCAATAAACTAAGAGGAAGCGTAGAATCTGCCGAATACAAACACGTAGTATTAGGACTGATTTTCTTAAAGTTTGCCAGCGACAAGTTTGAAGAACATCGGGCAAAACTCATTGCCGAAGGCAAAGAAAAATATATTGAAATGGCCGACTTCTACAATATGAACAATGTGTTCTTTTTGGAAGAAACAAGCCGTTGGAATTACCTGATTAAAAAATCAAAACAAAATGACATTGCCTTGCTTATTGATACTGCTTTGCACACCATTGAGAAAAACAATAAAGCTCTAAAAGGAGCATTGCCCGACAATTATTTTTCCCGTTTGGGTTTGGATGTAACCAAACTGGCTTCATTGCTCGATACCATTAACGACATTGACACCACCAAAGACCCTAAGCAAGATGTGGTAGGCAAAGTGTATGAATACTTCCTCTCAAAATTTGCATTGGCAGAGGGAAAAGGCAAAGGTGAATTTTACACACCCAAAAGCATAGTAAACCTGATTGCCGAAATGATTGAACCTTACAAGGGCATCATTTATGACCCTGCCTGTGGTTCTGGCGGTATGTTTGTGCAATCCATCAAATTTATTGAAGCGCACCACGGCAACAAAAAAGAAATTTCTATTTATGGACAGGAATACACCAACACCACATACAAACTGGCAAAGATGAATTTTGCCATACGGGGCATTAGTGGCAACCTGGGCGAAAAAGCAGCCGACACTTTTGGCGATGACCAACACAAAGACCTGAAAGCTGATTACATTATGGCAAACCCGCCTTTCAATCAAAAAGATTGGCGTGCTGAAAACGAATTAATTTACGACCCTCGCTGGCGAGGCTACGCTGTGCCGCCCAAAAGCAACGCCAACTACGGTTGGATTTTGAATATGGTGAGCAAGCTCAGTGAAAACGGTGTGGCGGGCTTTATTTTGGCAAACGGTGCTTTGAGTGGCGGTGGCGAAGAATATAAAATACGCCGTAAGCTGATTGAAAATAATTTAGTGGAAGCCATTTTGGTATTGCCGCGCAATTTGTTTTATACCACCGATATTAGCGTTACGCTTTGGATTGTAAACAAGAATAAAAAAGCACAAAGCAAAAAAGTGGGCGATGAAACGCGCAACTACCGAGACCGAGAGAAAGAAATCTTGTTTATGGATTTGCGACAAATGGGCGAACCCTTTGAAAAGAAATACACTCAGTTTTCAGATACCGACATTCAAAAAGTAACAAACACTTACCACCAATGGCAAACCAAGGAAATTGAAAACATTCCTGAATTCTGCTATTCGGCTTCGTTTGATGAAGTAGCCAAAAAAGATTTTTCCCTAGTGCCGAGCAAATATATTGAGTTTGTAAACCGAGATGAGAATATTGACTTTGATGAAAAGATGCAGACTTTGCAGAGCGAATTTGCAAATTTGCTGAAGGGCGAAGCCGCTTCGAAAAGTGATTTAATAACTGTATTTAAGGAGTTAGGCTATGAAATCAAATTATAAACCACTCTTTAGCATAAGCGACAAGACCATCAATTTGATTGCCTACATTTCGGCACAAATTGAACGCTATGCCATCCGAATGGAGCAGGAAGATGGGTTGCTGTTGCGTAAGATTAACCGTATCAAAACCATTCAAGGCTCGTTGGCAATTGAAGGAAATACCTTGGGAACGGACCAAATAACGGCTATTCTGGAAGGAAAGCATGTAATGGGAACAATGCGCGAAATTCAAGAAGTAAAGAATGCGATAAAAACCTATGATGCTTTTTCGACTTTTGATGCCTACAAACAAGCCGATTTGCTACGGGCACACGGTTTATTGATGGAAGCTTTAGTGGATCATCACGGAAAATATCGCAGAGGAAATGTAGGCGTATTTGCAGGCGATATACCCATACACGTAGCACCGCCTGCCGACAGAGTGTCGGGGCTGATGGGCGATTTGTTTGATTGGCTTACCACCAGTACCAACCATTTGTTGATTAAAAGTTGTGTATTTCATTACGAGTTCGAATTTATTCATCCATTTATTGATGGCAATGGACGCATGGGGCGACTTTGGCAATCGCTTTTATTGACTAAACTACATCCTATTTTTGAGTACTTACCGGTAGAAAACATGGTTTTCAAGAACCAACAACTTTATTACAAAGCCATTAACGACAGCACTTCGGCAACCGATAGCGGTATTTTTGTAGAGTTTATGCTGGGTGAAATACTCACTACGCTCAAAAGCAGACAGGGTGAACCATTAGATAAAACAATTACTTCGGATGTAAATGGGGTAGTAAATGGGGTAGTAAATGGGGTAGTAAAAATCGTTTACGATTTTATTGTACAAAACCCCGGCTGCCGTAAACCGCTGATAGCCGAAAAAACAAAGATACCCATTAAAACAGTGGAAAAACACATTGCCAAACTACAAGAAATGAATAAAATCAAATTTGTAGGTGCTCCTAAATCTGGTGGCTATTTTATTAAAAAGGCGCAATGAGATCACATTATAAAAAAATTGGCGATTACATTCAAAAGGTTGAAAACAGAAACCGTGATTTAACGGTTACTCGCCTTTTAGGTTTAAGTATGACCAAAGAATTTAGAGAAACTACTTCAAACATTGTTGGTACTGATATGTCGGTTTACAAGGTTATGAGCAAATATCAATTTGCTTGTGATTTTATGTCTCCAATTCGAGTAAACAAATTACCTGTGGTTTTGAAATTAGATGACGAGCCAAATTTAGTTTCACCTGCCTATCCAGTATTTGAAGTAAAAGACAAAAATGCACTTGACCCCGAATATTTGATGATGTGGTTTCGCAGACCTGAATTTGACAGATATGTAACTTTTAAATGTGATGCTGCAATTAGAGGCGGATATGATTGGGAAGAATTAAATGAAACACTTCTATTCGCTGTGTCCACTAAATTGTAGCAAGATCAACAGAGCCAACAGAACCCTAATGGTTTTTTAAATATAATATTGTAATGGAACCATAACAGGCTTGAGTTTTGCTAGACTCGTGATTATTTTTTTAGAAGCTGCGTAATATCGGAAGCTTTTTTCTGTTCGCCCAAAGCCTGGTAGGATTTTTGCATCAGTTGCAGTGCTTTAGTGACTTGCGGTGAGCCGTTCAGATGCTTGACAACATAAATTGCTCGGTTGATTGCAGCAACATAGGCTTTACGTTCAAAGTAGAAGTTGGCTGTTTGTAATTCATGTTCAGCTAAAGTATTGCGAATATAAATCATGCGACGATGAGCGTCTTTTGCGTAAATGCTATCTGGAAATTGCTGTACCAATTCATTAAAAGTACTGAAAGAACCGCGAAGACTGGATAAATCAAGTTCAGCAAGATTGCTATTATAGAATTTTTGCAGCACAGTGCGATTGCTTTCCAAGCCAACTATACCTTTCATATAATAAACATAAGGCACAACGGCATCACGTGGATAAAGATGGATGTAGCGGTCAGCAGCCGCTAAAGCTGGAGCGTAGTCATCGTTTTTATAATAGGCATAGATAATATCTATTTTTGCCTGTTTTGCTTCATCACCAAAAGGATATAGGGAATCTAAAGCTTCAAAATGTTTAATGGCAGTCGCATAGTCGGCTTTTGCCAATGCTGTTTCACCGCCCACAAATATTTGTTTAGCGCTACTGTTTTTAAAAGCGTTGGTTGCGCTATCACCATTGGTTGCGCATCCTGCAGTTAGTAGTGTTAATAAACACAACGCAGATAAAATGCCGAATTTTAAGTTTTTCATTGTTATTGTCCGAGATTTTTGAAATTTTAATTAATTTAACCAAAAATGGTAAAAGTTTTCAATTTTTTCAACCACATAGTCAGTTTTCTCATAAATGCGACAGGCGGCTACATTACCTAATTGCGTGACAACTTGAGAATGTTGATAGTTATCTTGCAAAAACTGTTTTTGGGCGGCGGTTATGAGTTTGTAGCCAATTCCCTGACCACGAAAAGCTGCATCAACTGCTAATAAACCGATATCGCCACGCCCATCTTTTTCGCCCAACGTAATCAAACCCGCGATACGTCTATTTTTTTTATAGACCAGAACATGTTTAGAGATTTTGCCATTTATTGAATTAGTAATCCATTTTTTGTACATTTTTCTAAATAAAAGAGGCGGAAATTGCGGATCCGTTTTGAAATGTGAATATTTTCCTGCTTCCATGGCGAGTTTTTCTAAAGCTTGGCTTGGTTTAAGGCTTTTATATTCGATTATTTCTGGAACAACGGTGAATTTATCTAAATGTAATTTCTTTAATTCAGTTAGCGTAACATAAGTTACTTTCATATCAGCTAAAAAACCGCCCACTTTACATGCCGCTTTTTGGCTTTTTTCATCTGTATGGTCACTCGCCCAGTAAACTAATTTAACTCCTTGTTCGCGTAATGTGTGCAAGATCGATTGTAAATGTTCTAAATCGAGTCGTGACGATAGAATTTTAGCAACTTTAAACCCAAAAAGCTTGGTATCAAAGGTGAGGATGGTGAAATCGTTATTTTCCATAAGTGATAGAATATAAAAAGTTTAAGCATTTTAATTGTAAAAAACGCGATAAATTGTATATATGAGCAATATCTACTACGTAAGCCAAAGCTTGTGGCTACGTAATTTCACAGGAGGTGAAATTATTCCAACTCACTCCAGCGTTTGTAAGCAATTTCTAAATTTATTTTTACTTTTTTGAATTTTTCTAAAGTTTCCGCATTTGTCTTAGGATTTTGTTGATAAAATTCCGATTTTGCCATTATTGCCTCCAATTCTTTTTTTTCTGTTTCCATTTTATCAATTTTTTTTAGTAAACTGGCAAGTTCTTTTTGTTCCAGATAATTTAATTTTTGTATTTGTTTGTTTTTATTTTGTTCAATGGCTTCTTTTGTTATGGTTTTATTTATATTTTTCGTTATCGTTTCTTGATGTATTTGTTGCTGCCAATCACTATATCCACCGATATATTCTGTGATGTTTCCTTTTCCTTCAAAAACTAAGGTGCTAGTTACAATATTATCTAAAAAAATGCGATCATGGCTTACTAACAACAAAGTGCCTGGATAATTGCTGAGTAATTCTTCAAGTAATTCCAGAGTTTCAATATCGAGGTCATTGGTTGGTTCATCAAGAACCAGTAAATTTGCCGGCAAGCTAAATAAACGCGCCAACAATAAGCGGTTACTTTCGCCACCAGAAAGAGCTTTAGCTGGAGTTAAAGATCTCTCTGGGCTAAAAAGAAAATCGGCAAGATAGCTGATTATATGCCGTTTTTGACCATTGATTTCAATGAAATCACTACCAGGGGCAACATTTTCAAGTACGGTTTTTTCTAAATCTAGTGCTTTTCTAAGTTGGTCAAAGTAGGCTATATCTAATTTAGTTCCGAGAGTAACTGTGCCGTGTTGTGGTGTAATTTTGCCTAATAGAATATTCAACAAAGTACTTTTGCCAACGCCATTTGGTCCAATGAGTCCAATGCGATCGCCGCGCATGATGCGTAAAGAAAAATTTTTGATAACATCTTTATCATCATAGCTATGACTGATATTGTCCGCTTCAATTACTAATTGACCAGATTTGTCGGCTTGGTTAATGTTGAATTTTGCTTTTCCTTCCAATTCTCGTCTTTTACGACGTTCGATGCGCAAAGCTTTTAAAGCTCTTACTCTCCCCTCATTCCTTGTGCGGCGCGCTTTAATGCCTTGTCTGATCCAGACTTCTTCTTGTGCTAATTTTTTATCGAATAGTTTGTTTTGCTGTTCTTCCGCGTGCAACATCTCTTCTTTGCGACGCAGAAAGTTAGCGTAATCCCCTGGCCATGAAGTTAGTTGACCACGATCTAATTCAATAATGCGAGTTGCCAAACGCTGTAAAAGAGCTCTGTCATGAGTGATAAAAAGTAGACCAATTTTACAATCTAATAATTTATCTTCCAGCCATTGAATAGCTTCGATATCTAAATGGTTGGTTGGTTCATCGAGTAACAATAACTCGGGTGAGGAAACCAGCGCTTTGGCAAGTGCAGCACGGCGTTGCCAACCACCAGAAAGTTCATTTACTGGTTTGTCAGGATCTAGTGCTAAACGTTCAAGTACAGTTTTGATTTGTTGTTCAAATTGCCAGCCATGATTGGCATCAATTGCTGTTTGGATTTTTTCTAACTGAACCAAATCATCTGCGTTATGACTGTGTTCTAATCGGTGGATGAGGGTGTGGTAAGAGGCTAATAATTTACCAGTTTTTGCCAATCCTTCTGCAACAAACTCGTAAACTGTTCCAGTTATTGTTTGTGGTAACTCTTGTTCTAAACGCGCTAATCTTAAATTTGGTTTACGCCAAACTTGTCCCCCATCAGGCAGTAATGTGCCATCAATGATTCTAAGCAAAGAAGATTTGCCAGCGCCATTACGACCAATTAAACAGACGCGTTCTCCTGTGGTTATTTGTAGCTTGGTCTTATCCAATAAAGCATCTAAACCAAAAGCTAGGGAAATGTTTTCGAGAGTGATTAGGTTGCTCAATGGATATAGTATATGTAAATTAAATTAATATATAAAACAATGTGTTATTTTTGATTTTGAAAAAATGTAGCTATTCATATCCTAAACCACGAAAATTTCGTAGTTGCAAATTTTGTAACTGGAGATCCGTAGCCGCAGACTTTAGTCTGCGTATTAACATGGCTCACATATCTGATGTATTTCTAGATATGACGCAAGCTAAAACTTGCGGCTACGGGCTTGCGGCTACGTAATTTCATGCCTATGTAATTTTAGGGTAAGTAAAATTATCCTGCCAATTTTTTCAGTAATTGCCACTTTTGTTCAACATCTTTTTGCGCAGCAGTCATCAATTCTTCCGCTAATTGTGGATTTTGTTTTACGAGCGCCTTGAAACGCGTTTCGTTATAAGCAAAATCTTTAAATGGAATACTTGGCTCAGCAGAGTCGATTTGCAATGGGTTTTTACCTTCATCGCGAAGATTTGGGTTATAGCGATATAACGGCCAAGATCCACTTGCGACGGCTAATTTT
>Ga0209319_1001526_pt1 | contig 18317 bp, 18 predicted proteins | sample RifGroE2_FD_184000 | JGI IMG/M metagenome (GOLD analysis project Ga0209319, IMG submission 184000) | Groundwater microbial communities from Rifle, Colorado - Groundwater E2 (SPAdes) (version 2) | ecosystem: Environmental > Aquatic > Deep subsurface > Groundwater | place: Rifle, Colorado, United...
CCGCTATCCATAACTTTGTAGATCCATGTAGATGTTGATATTCATTCACCCTTTGTTCTATTTTGTTAATAATTTTATACTGCACGATATCACTCCATTCCTATACTTACTATTGCATATATAATACTATTATATAGTTTTATGAACAAAGTATCAACAATGCTATAAACTATCTATCAACACCTTAATAATATCACACAAAACATATACGTGTCAAATTAATTTTATTTTATACTTTACAAATCCAACCACGTCATGTATAATGATAAATGTGATACAGATGGAAAATACAATAGAGAAAGGACGTGGGAATATCATTCGAGATGGGCCTTGAGATATAGATACATAAGGTAAAAATCCCAACAACTTTTTAAGGCATAATAATACAAAAATAATTAAATTAAAAGAAAGAGGTAATTAAAAATATGACAACAATGACAACTGAATTAATAATTAAAGAGGTAGATTTTAATGGAGCTAATATATTAGTAGCTCAAGATAATGATGGCAAAAGCTATGTAGGAGTAAATTGGGTTTGCAATGGAATTGGATTAACCAAAGGTCAAATGCAGAACGAAAGAATAAGAATTCAAGAAGACATCGTACTTTCTAAAGGGAAACGAAATTTAGTTCTCCCTACTAATGGAGGTAATCAAGAATTTTTATGTATTGAACTTGAATTTCTCCCATTGTGGTTGGCTAAAATATCTATTACTCCTAAAATGAAATCAGAAAATAAAATAGTTGACAATCTAATAGAATATCAACTCAAAGCAAAAGATGTTTTAGCAAAAGCATTTCTTCCATACATAGAGTCATTTATACAAGATTATCTCGATATGGATGAAGACGAAAGAGGAATTGCATATTTTAAAGAAAAGAAACAAAGAAAAATATTAGAACTTCAAAATCAAGAATTAATCCCAAAAGCAAGAAGTTTCGATGCATTAATTGGAGCAAATGGAAGCCAAAATATGAATTCCGTTGCAAAATCATTTAATGTGGGACGTGGAAGACTATTTGCATTTTTACGTGAAAAGGATATTCTCATGACTGGAAGTAAAAATGATAAAGAAAAACATAATGTGCCTAGACAGCAATATCTTGAACAAAAATTATTTGTAGTCAGAGAATATACAATTCCTGATGCAGATGGAGAAATTGTTAATAGAACACAGACACTTGTTACAAGTAAGGGCATTGAGTTTATTGATAAACTATTAAAGGATATTAATTATGATTTAGAAAAGTTTTCTGATTTAGATGTATAGAATACATAAATAAAAATGTTAAAACTATTAAGGGACTCTAGTTGGATAGAGTCCCTGTCCTTAATATAATTGACATCTTATTAAAAATAGCAAAGAAAGAAGTGTGATTAATAGTGACAACGACCAAACAGCAATATCAAACCAAAATCGTAAACTCCATTGTATTCAAAACTAAAATAACTGACAAAAAGACGATCCAATCCATGAACAACATAGCCCTAGAGGATGTAATGTTCTATTACATAGATAAAATGGATAATCCTACATCCCTTATGGAATGCCATAATCAATTCACATGGATACGAAAATTTGCGATGCCCTTAATTAAGAAGAAAAGTGAACACTCTTCCTATTTAAGAGAAATACAAGACAAATATAAAGAATTTATTAGATGACTTAAGAGTTCAAAGTTACACCCATATCTAACCAAATAAAAATAAGCTTGATTTATTATCGTCGCCCTGATAGTTTATTGTTCTCACACAAAAAAACAAGGGGGACGACGACATATGCTCAAGCTTATCGACACCATTTTACAACGATTTCAATGTTGCTTCAAGCGAAAAGAAACATTTTCTTGGTTTGTAGTCATTCTCATGGGATTTATTGTAAGGACGGATTTGAGAGGGGTCTCTTCAATCGTGGGTTGCTTACATCTGGATTCTTGTCATTATGAATCTATGATCTACTTTTTCCGATCAACAGCTTTTAATTTAGACGATATTAAGCATCAATGGTTAATCATTGTTCAACAATACATACAACCAGTGAAGATTGATGAACGATCCATCTTAATCGGTGACCACATCAAGGTTGGTAAGGAAGCTCGGTACATGCCAGCTGTAAAGAAACTACATCAGGACTCCGAAAATGTGGGGAAATCCGAATACATCTATGGCCACCAATTTGGGATGATCGGTATTCTTGCAGAAGGATCAACGACTCAGTGTGTTCCTTTAAATATAGACCTTCACGATGGCATCGATGAAATCAACGCCTTGAAAGATAACGCTACTGAACAAACTTCTCCTAAAACAACCAAAGAAACTTGCATTGTCAAAATGATAAAAATGGCTGGAAGTTATGTAAACGCCACCTCAGAGAAAATAATATTCCTATTAGATGCCTATTTCCCGAGTGCAGCTTCCTTTAACGAGGCTGAATTGATCAATCAAAAAAATTCTTCTAAGTTAATCACCTTAATCATGAGGGCAAAATCCAATACGGTCGCTTTTGAAAAAGCACTTCCAAAAACGGGGAAGAAAGGTGTTGGGCGCCCACGTATTTATGGCGAAAAGATTGTGTTTAAGACTATTTTTAAGAATGCTCTGGAAACATTCACGACAATTAATATGAATATTTATGGAAAGAAAGAAACGGTACAGTTCCGATGCATGGATCTTTTATGGAAGCCGATTCGTCGTGAAGTACGATTCGTGTTGGTGAAAACCGGCGATAAAATGATGATCTTAATGTGTTCTGATCTTACGCTAGATGCACAAAAGATCATTTTAGCTTACAGTTATCGGTTTAAAATTGAAGTCTCGTTCAAAATGTTAAAACATGTCGTCGGTAGTTTTGGTTATCATTTTTGGACAAAGGCGCTGCCGAAACTATCACGTCATAAAACGAAAACTGATCTTTCCTGTGTAAAAAAAATCACCGATAAGGAAAGGATCTTAGCGACCACAAGAGCCATCGAAGTGTACACATTTTTAAGTTGCATGGCCATGGGAATCTTGACAATCGTTTCTCTAACGTTTCCAACCTTAGTTTGGCAAAAATTTTCGGGCTGGCTCCGAACTCGTTCCTCAGCGCTTCCGTCGGTAGAGACCGTTCGTTCTGTGATCCAACAGGAGTTGTCTTGGAATTATCGCGATCTCAATCATTATGCGACTTTATCGAAAATCCAAGATTATCAACGTCTGGAGGTGGATGCATCTTAATTGTCCCCGTGAAAGTTACATGTCAAACTGAAAATTCCCTTGAAAGATGAGGCTCATACTCATAGTACAGCTCACTTATTGATCTAGCTTGCTATAGTAACCCATATATTTGCATTATGGTATAAATGTAGAAAACTAGATGACATTCTGACTTATGTCGCTAATTTGGTAATATTCGTAAACAAAATAGAACTCTTAAGAAAATCACAAGAGCAACAAATATATCTGATTTTTCACCAGAGCAATATGACTTATATGAATTATATCTAAAAATAATCAAGCAACACGAAATTATAGTAAAAATGTTTGAAGATATGATAATTAGATGCTCATTTAAAATAGAGGATATTTGTGAATTTTATGATAAGCATAATTTGCCATTTCACGACTTTTGCCAGTTGATCAATATGAATCCTATAGTAGCCAAGCAAAACATAAGGGATGAAGACGATGATGAAAAAGAACATAAACATTATAAATACTTGTTTGGTGGAATTGAGAGTGATAGGTCAGATAAAGAATGGAAACAAAATAAATCTAATGATATGCCATTATTTCATTTAGTACACAAGAATTTTATATTGATGCTTAATAGGAATAAGGATCTTAAAGATAAAGTTAATAATAAAATTATGGACATGGGATTCGCTGAACACGCAATGGTTATGAAAGAGGATGAAAATGGCAATAAAACATTAGAAAAATATTATCCTCCATTGAGAATAGTAGAGTAAATATAAATAATTTGTACTAAAGAGATTCTACTAGAACTAGAATCTCTTTTTTAAATAAAATCCATCGTAAACACTAAAACAATTCCGACCCATACAATCATACCAACTAACAATAAAAACTCAACACAAGCAATCCTCACGCTTGCAAAACAATTTTACAATCATAATACAAACATTAAAAAACAAAAACAAATATCAAAAAAGACCCTAAATAATCAGAGGTCAGATAAAAACAATAAAAAATCAAGTTGCCCAAATTTTCCTTAATATTAAATCACCATAGTCATTAAAATTTAAAAATCTTAACTCATTATTATTATTAATCTTTATGTTATTTGTAGTTATTAAATTACCATCATACCATTTTCTAAACGTGCTATCGTACCATCTAATATTTTGAATTTTAATTCTAGTCGGACTACTAAAAGTGTATTTAGATTCATCTTCTGTGTACCATGTTGAATAATTATGAACTACTTTTAAAGAATAATCATTAAAAAATTCATATGTTGTTTTACCATTAGAAGTCATCCATGCGCCAAGAATTAAAGTTTGTACTTCTTCAATTGTTAATTGCTTTTCTAAAACTATAATTGTTAACGAAGCTTTTATTGTTGTATCTTCTACAGTTCCAATAAATTTATAATTTCCAACAATGCTTGTATTTACATCCGAAGGACTCCAAATCACTGAAACTTGTTTTCTACTATTATCACTCATGATAGCTTCAATTGTTAATGGTAGAGAATAAACATCATTTTGATTAATAGTCTTGTTGATATTTGCAATTGAACTAATTGTTAGTTCTGGATTTACAACCGTAACATTAGCAATTGCTTTAATTGTAGTTGATTCAGCAATTGAACCATTTACAATAAATGTACCTACAGAATCATATTGACTAGTTAATGGAGCAACCCAAGTAACATTTACATTTTTTGTTGTTCTATCACTCATTGTTGCTACAACTTGATAAGGTAATATTGGAACTGTTCCTACTGTAGTAGTTACACTAACATTTGCAATGCTTGAAACAATTGGAGCAGTTAAATTTATTGTCAATGTTAATTTTACATCATCATTCCATCCAATAACTTTTCCATAAAAATAATAAATTCCTGAGTTACTTGTATTTACATCGGAAGGATTCCAAGTAATTGGTAATTGTTTGGTTGAATTATCAGACATTACAGCAACAACTGTTGATGGTAAAGTATAATCATCATTTTGATTTATAGTTTGTGTAATATCAGAAATTGAAGTAATAGTAGAAATTGGAGCAGTTTTTACAGTTACAGTGCATTTAGCTGATTTCTTACCATCTACTGTAGTTACAGTAATAGTGGTTTTACCTGCCTTGATTGCTGTTATTAATCCTTCTGAGTTGACTGTAGCAATTTTAGTATTGCTTGATTTCCATTTTACTGACTTATTTGTAGCATTTGAAGGGGATATAGTGGGAATGAGTGTTGTGGTTGAACCTGTGTTTAAGGTTGTTGTTTTCTTGTTTAGAGTAATTTTTGTTGGTTTTATTGTTTTTGTTGATAATGGGGATTGTTGTGATTGAGAGGATTGATTTGCCTCTGATGCTAATGTAGGAGATGTTAGGATTGGGGTTAGTAGTAGGGATAGAGATAATGTGATTGTGGAAATTGTGGATAATAGTTTTTTGGGAAATTTTGTTTTTGGATTGGATATAAGTTTTAATTTCATATTTGTTTCCTCCTCATACTATATAATGATTATTTGGATTTGTTTGTTGATGTTATTATATAGCAAAAAGGAGGAAAAAGGAAGAATTTTATTGTGATTTAATTCGACATTATTTTATTTATTGGTTTTGTTAGGGTTGAACAATTAAATTATCAAAAATAGATTAAAAATAATCCCAGAATTTCGCAGCGATAGCAAGAAATTATGAAAGCGTAATGCGACAAAGCATTACAAGACCTTGCTTCGTTTGGTTTGTTTTGTATTATGATTTTGCTAGATAATTATTTTTGCTAGGGCGATTTCCATCGAGGATCATTTCAGCAATTTTGGTGTCCCAAAATTACTTTATGAATATGATATTATTGATTAATTTATTATCGCCAAAACTGCCAAATCTTATTTATAATGATTTAGCAAAAATGGCGATAAATTTTATAATTTAGAAATTACCCAATATCTTTTATCTTTTAATTCTCCTACTGTTTCTTTTTTACTATTAACAAGATAATTTAATTTATTTTCATCAAATAAGGAATTAATAGTTTTTAGTCCAACAGATCCATGACTACCTTTAGGAGTATTTAACAATTCCTTCAGTAACATTTGTTTAAAATTTATTTGTTCTTCTTTAAACATTTTAACGCCGACTAATCTATCCAATATATGTTCTAGTTTTAAAGCGTCTAATTCCTTTTCCAGATAAGTATAATTCATATCTTCTATACCCATCCTTTCAAATAATTTATTTTTAAATCCGTCTACTTTGTCTAATAATATTTCTGTATATACTAATTTATTTTGATTATATGTATAATACATTAACTCATTTATTTTCTTGTCTATCCTTAATTCATCCTTATTTATAATATCATAAATCATATTACCATTCACTCATCTCATATGCTTTCTTTGCGCTAGTAAAATATATTGCTTTTTCATCTGGTGGTAAATCAAATAATAACCTTTTTATAACTAAATCATTTTCATATAAATAGAATTTTTCTATGAAGTCATATTCATTTTTGATATGATAATGGTCAATTTCTAATTTTAATTCATCTTGGAGATATCCTTTTATAAAATTTGCTGTAGCAGTCATAAATATTTTAATACCTGATTGTCTCATTACCCAATTAAATGAAACATCGGTATTAAAAATAAATTCACTTTCTTCACAAAAATGATGTGCTTCATCACAAATTATGTAATTATATCCTTCAACTTTTGCTGTATTTTTAACTAATATTAATTCCGCTAAATGTTGATATGTAATTATTTTAATATTGTCATTTCCAGAATCCAATGTTATTAATTCTTTTTGTGATTGTTTCTTAATTAATGTTCTATTAACTAGTAATAATATTTTCTTTGATGGATTATAATCTGATAGTGTGTGTTTTATGAAATGACTTTTGCCTCTGCCAGTTGGCCCTTCTATGAATACAATTTTGTCTGGAGTCCAATTATCTATATTCTCACTTGTAATTAAATCACTAATATATTGTTTTTCCATTTAGTCTTTCGACCTCCTTATTTTAAGGATTAACTTTCAAAAGTCTTCCTTATTTTGTAATAAAAATCTACAGATTCTTTTAATTGAGATGTTTCAGGAAATGAATATTCTTCTTTCCCATTTGTATTTATGACTTTAAATTCAAACCCTAAATTGTATAGAAACCTTTTAATTCTTTTGGATTTGATAATCATTAATAATCATTCCTTTTTATTTATTTTTATATCTATAAAATAATAAAAATCCCAATCTTGGGAATCATAAAATCCTTGCTATAGGCCACTTTCAGAGTATCGAATATCCTATGAAAATGTCCATTTATTTTATTTGGGGGAGATGGGTGGTAGGAAGGGAAGGATATGGGGAAGGGATTAAGTTGTAATTTTAATCCCAAATAAATTTTGTAATCTTTCATCTTTTTTATCCTTCAAATAGCTAGATGTGACCGAAGAATTCTCATGATGAGCTATAATCTGTAAATCCTCAAGAAGTAGGCCATCTTCTTTTCCTAATTTTTTACACATGTAATGCTCCCCAACAGAATAGTTCTCTAATGAGCTATGTCTTAGACTATGGACGTTAAATTCAATTTTCTTTCCTTCTAATTTACTTAATAAATTACTCATTTCTACAAACCAGTCATAAATTGTACCCAAAGTTACTGGAGTTTTATTATCACCTTTTCCAGTTATCCACATTTCTTTTAAATCATCATTACCTCTTTGTTTTAAGTACAATTCAGCACATTCTTTAGTTGCATCAAAATAAAGTAGTGGAAATTTCTTAGCGCGCTTCCCTATTACAATATTTGTATGATTTCTTTCTTTGTCTTCGAAACATTCTTTTTCTACCTGAAATAATTCATTCTTTCTGGCACAAGAATCATAAGAAAGCATTAAAATTGTTGCCAACATATAATCCTCTAATCTTATTAATTCATCTTTAAGCTTCATTACTTGTTCATCTGTTAAAAATATAATATCTTTAACCGGATCTTTTCTTAACCCTTTCACCTTTCGGGCTGTATTAATATCGTATTCAATCTCATCGTCATCTTCGCAAAAATTTAAAAGACTTCTAAGAGCACTCATTAAACGATTATGTCTTGCATTGGATACTTTTAAATCGCCAGTTATCCATAAACTATATCTACGAAAATCTCTTTTTGTTAATTCAAGGAGATATTTATTATCTAATTTTCTATAAACGTACAACATTACAATTTTCCAATCTGCGAAATATTGACTAATAGTACCTTCTGATTTTTGATTCTGTTTTAATTCTGCTTTATAGTCTTCCATTAATTCTTTGTTTAGAGGATTGACTAAATTCCAATCCTCTTCACTGTATATTTTGTTATAAACTCTTCCTCTTGTCATTAGTTCAATTCACTTCCTTTAATAATTTTAAAATACGCAACGACTCTGCCATATTTTCTTTCGAAATATTTTTTCTTTTTGATTGCTTTAATCCAACGATTTCTTTAAGGTAATCAATTTCATTGTTTGGAACTAATAGGTTATTATCTATTAAATGTATATAGTAGTAAAATCTTGCAATTACCATACCTCCAAGTTTTCCGGTTCCACTCTCTATTCGTTTTATTTCTATGTCATTAATGTCTAATTTTTTAATGTCTCCTCTTGATAGAATTTTTCCATATATATTTATCATCTTATCAAACACATTAAATACCTTTTCCAAATTCCAAAAAGTATTATCTTTACCCTTTCCCGTAGACAATGTATCATAATTACATCTATCTGAAAATTCTTTGGCAAATATCGAATAATGTTTATATCTTTTAGACACTTCATATAGTAAATTAGAATTTTTAACTCTTAAAATTTCTGTCCTTGGCAACGTAATTCCATCTCGACTATACTGCATAATAGAATTAAATAATTCATCATTTGTTAGTTTGTAAGTAGGAATCATTTTATCTATATCAATTTCTTTAAATTCATAATCTAAATATTCTCTAAAAATTTCAGAAAGACTTTTTTGAATTTCTATATATGACTGTTGAAATATAGAATATTCAATAGATATCAATTCTATATTATATTTTTCATACAACTCACTTTTAATAATCTTATTTTGATTATATTGTACTCCCCTTGTACTATAATCAGTTATTGGATATCCCCATACTTCACAATCTATCCTTTTACCATTTTCTAATAAAAAAGTAAAATCGCTTCTGTATAATCCCTCTTCAGGAAATGGTAATTGTTCTCTTAAATATGATTTCATACCATTATGTATTAAAAATTGAGCAACATAAAATTCATAAAGACTTCTATTTTTAAATCCATTATCATCTATCAAGTCATCTTTATCGCTATAATTCATAATAGTTTTTATTTTTTCTATTCCACCATATAAATTTAATTGAGAAGTTGGCACATCTAATGTTTTTCTAAATTCAAATTGTGTTGGGAATCTATTATTTGTATTGATAAAACCTTCAATAATTTCTATAATCTCTTCTAAAGTTCTTCCTGGTTCCCTTCTAGATTTTATTCTATAAATAGACTTCAAATCATAACCCGCTTTTAAAGCCAAACCACGAATGCCATCTTTTTCATATTTTCTTATATTTCCAGCTAATTTTTTACCATCAGGATTCCCGTCAACGTGGTCTAGAAAACTATGCTTATCCATATATTTCTTTAATTCATTTATTCTATTCTCTTCGATAGTCCAATATCCACTTTCTCCTTCTTTTAAAAGACCATTTGTTTGTAGATATTCTAACTGCAATGTTCTTTTAAAATGATGACAATTCTCACAAGAATATTTATGCACAAGATCATTTGAATAAAGGTTATTATTATAATCTTTATATTTTATTCTGTTGGGAGTTCCACAATAATCGCATTCAACATCTACTAAACTAGGAGACGTTTTTGCTAAATCTTTAATTTTAACTAATATTTTTGTGCCTCTTTTGTATGCCATTTTAGTTTTATTTTTATTTAAGCGTCTTGGAATCTCATATCCTAATGATTCTAGTCTTTGAATGTTTTCTGGATTTAACTGCACCTCAACCTCTGTACTAATTAACATTTTCACAACCGCCTTTCGTTTCTTTAATTACTGCCTTAATCCAAAAAGAGAATTAAGAGGAAAGGATAAATTAAGGCAAATTATCCCTTGTCGAACTGCAGATTCTATCCCCTTACTGTGCAAAATCAATTAATAAACAATCTAATTCATTAATCAATCACACAAATAAGACACATCATATAAATGAAGTGCCTGAATTCTATAATTGATTAAATTATTTATGTAATTACCACTCTAACAACATTTCAACTCTAGGATTCAATTTATCATATTGAAATGGATTAAACTCCAACTTTAAATACTCACCACAGTCATCTTTAAAAGTCTTTGCTTCAACAAACCCATCGTTTATCAATTTTGGAGTAAGCATAAGGTTGTCAAAATCCCTGCGTCTATGATCTTTAAAGTAAAATGTATATGTAATTACCGAGTTATCTAAATTAAGGTCATTTATTTTATAATGTTCTGCAAGCCAAATAGAAAATTCTTTATACTTCTTCTTTAAATTACTCTGTGCCATACGAATCATTGCAATGTAAGCATTTAAAGATGGAGGGATTGGTTTAATAATTGGAGGAGTACGTCTTTTTGGATATTTTGTAAAGTAATATTTGTTATATTCATCTAATATATTTTTATCTAAAGTAATTAAAACTTTATTATTAATTATAATTCATCTCCAATATTCCAATATCAAAACAAAGACATCACACTAAAGCAAAGCCTTTGTTATTTAGTTTATTATTTTATTTATGTATATTAACACTATTCAACATCGACATTTTCATCATAAAATTTGTCATTCCACTCTAATGTTTCATACCATTCTGCATCGCCATATATTTCAAAATAATATTTACCCAAACAATAACTTTTACGATCATTGGTTAATACATTATCTTTGTCATACCCCATTACTATATCTAGACACCATAATTCATAAGCAATATCCTCTTTTGAATAATACTTGGAACACTCTCTCAATAAAGGTATGTAGAATGTTTCTAACAAACCTTTTTTAGTAAATAAATCTTCGATCAAATATAAGTCTAAATGACGAATTAATCCACTCAATGTGGAATATATTTGTTTATTTTTATCTTTATAAAGTGACCCATAAGATGATGGAATAAAATTTTCTAAAGATTTATAATTATACATATCTTTATTAACAACATTCAAAACGTTAGTTGATATTAACAGTTTGCCATCTTTTACTTTTGTCGTAATTAATGTATTATTAAATGATTTTATTAAATTTTTTGTATATTCTTCTTCTTTCTTATCACTCTGTTCTTTCTCATAATTATATTTTATAATATCAAATTTATTTTTAATTAATTCTATATCATTTTCTGTGATATTAAACCATTCATTAACAACTTGTTTATCTTTTAGTTCATTATGTATATCGCTTTCTAATTTTATATGGTCTCTACATAAAATATAATCTATAAGTTCTAACTCTGTTTGCACATCACCCATAAGTTTTAGACATCCATCTAATGATTTTATTCTATTAGGAATATTAGTAGAACACCCAATTTTAACTAAATTATTTTGATTGTTTCTGACGAAATATACTCCTCTTTTCCCAAAACCAGATTGCTCAAATACTACTTTTAATTCATTTGCTTTTTCCATTAATTAAACATCTCCTTTAATATTTTATTGGTTTCCTTAAGGGGATATAAACAGGAAGTAGTTAAGGATTACTACTTGTCGAATATACGGTTCTATCCTGTTTACTGCATTAACCATTTGTAATGCACAAAAACACACCAAATTAATGATGTGCTTCAATCAATCACAAAATATTAAATTAGTAAATTATTATTATTATCTACTTATCGCAACGTATCCCATAGCAAGCTCTGCCTACCATCCTCTCCAAATACTTCTTATATTTTTCACACTCACTAACATTTTTACAATTCTTCTCACAATATTCACTCGACCTTAATTTATTCTGTTTTATGTTGTCTTTATTACTACCATTACCATTAATTCCATTGCTTTTATTGTCAGGATTGTTTTTGTTTTTTGCTTGCCATTTATACACCTACTTTTTAATTTATTAAATTTTAATCACAAAAGAAATTGTACAGTAGGGTTGCAAATTATTATGTGCTTGACCTCCTCCAGTATTTGAAGTTCCCCACGTTCCGCTACCTGGGTCTAACCTCCAATCGTTTGTAAATATATCGCTCGTGTCTGTATTCGTATTATTCCACGCTTGAAATGTATGATTATGTGAAGGCATTTCTGGTGTAGTAAGAGTATGCGTTTTTTCTCCTCCACTTTTTCCAATTGTGTTAAAATCTGAATCTTCACTATTATGACCGACTGGCACCTTACCTTTTAGATTTGGAAGGCTGAATGTCAAACCATCTCCATTTCCAACCCCATAACTTATTCCAATCACATCAAACAAATTTTTATAAGTCGTTCTAGATACTGCTGAACCATCACAAATCATCCATCCATCAGGTGCAGTCAATCCTGCATACATTTGAATTGTTCCAGTTAAATTACCACTAACATTATTTATCCCTTGTGGCGGACAAATTTTCATTTTTATGCACCTCCAACCCATTTGATCTGCATCGTTGCATCAACAGATAATTGAAGATTATAAGTTGAATCTTTTAATAAAAGAACATCAAATGCATACCATTTATTTATATCAAGTGCAACACCACTATTTAATGTGCTAAGAACACCATCAACCGCAAGAGATAAAATTCCGGTAGCACTTGTAGAAACCATTAAAGTTGATTGTTGATAATTTAATGCTGTATAATTTGCTGTAAGGATGTTTGTAGATGCTGTTACTGCTTTATTAGTTTGATTATTGATTAGATTGCCTACAATGTATTTTAATATTCCTTTAAGATTAGCATTAACCGAAGAACTTGCAGTAGGATCAATGTTAGCAGTATCAGCTTTTGCCCCTAATGTAGTAACATCGCCATCTGCTACCATAACTGGTTCAATATTAACACCTTTTGTATAATGAATCATAATAAAACTTGTTTGAGGTGTAGCACCATTTACATATCTGCATCGAGAATATCTTCTGCTTAATTTTGTCCATGCTAATATATTTGAAATTCCTGCTGAAACTACTGCAGATGATGTCGTTGTCCAGTTTATTCCATTGTGAGATTCTTCTAGATAAAGATTTCCAGATTGGTCTGTTAGTATCCAAATTCGCATATATCCATCAGGAATGTCTTGTTCTGGTCTATCTACTACAGGAGATGTATATGTAGCATTTGCAAGGAGAATTGTTCCTATTGATGGAATTCTAGTTGTATCTACTAGAATCATAGGGGTATCTCCATTGGACATTGTAGAAGTTTGGAGAATTCCATTATCATCGGTTTTTATGAAACGTGTTTCTCCGTTAGAGTTTGTTCCGAGTATTTGTTCCATGTTACCGGATTCATTTGCCATTGTTTGGAAGCACTTCCTTTCTTTATTGGGTTTGGTTTGGATAGAAATAGTAAAAAAAATAAGGAAAGAAAGACAATTTGGTTTTGTCTGTCTTTCCTTATTTTGATGTTAATTATGAACTTAGCTATTGCTCATAATTTATGCTGGTTGTTGTTTATTATATTTTTCTAGGATTTGTTTTGCTAGGAGTTGGTGTTGTGGATCTACAGTTTTAACACCATTTAATTTATTAATACTAGCGTCATATAAATATTTCATTAGAGTGTCACTAATTATTGTGCTATTATCAATACAATAATTAATATATTTTAATTTATATAATACATGACCGCCGTTCTTTTGTATTTGTCTAAATAATCCAGATATATTATCATCTTTTAATTGTTTCGATTGATTATAAGTTACTATTCTTCCGTATGTTTCAATAAGATAATCAAATCCTTCAAATATCTTTATATCATCCCAATAATTTATCTTATTGTCCTTCATTTTTATATTGAATTTATCTGCAAAATAATTTAATCCACCATATTTAGTTGTGATATAATTGAGAATTCTTCTCCCTCCGTCAGTAAGTTTTAGGTCTACTCCTTTGGGTAAATATTTTTCATTATCCGAGTATGACATTAATTCTTTAAACAATTCTTGCTCATTAAGTTTATGAAAAGGTAATAATAAATCCACATCTACTTTCTTAAAATTAAGAGGTAATATATCCTTGAATATTAGATATAATTTATTTTCCATTTGTTCATAAGTTCCTAAAAATACCTCTGGATTTATACCAACGAGAGTAAATTCATCACTATATTTGGCATATTGTATTTCTTTTAACCTTCTAGTTTCACAATAACTACCGAAAAGCTGACCAACTCCACCTCCACTTTTATCTCCCCATACTTCAACATGAATTATTTTGTCGTCTTTAGGATAAAGAGTAAAGTCACTTCTATATTTTATTTTCTTATCAAATTTTTTAAAAGGATGTTGTTCTCTTTTGTAATTATTTCCTAGTCCTTGGGATACCAAATAATTCCCTAAATATAGCTCATACAAACTTCGGTTTGAGTCTCCCCTACGATCTATTAAATCATTTTCATCATCATATCCCATATGTATCTTCAACTCACTAAGAGAATTAAAATGTTTATATACATGTGCAGATGCCATTTCCATTTGTGATGATAATTCATTTAGACTAGGAAATTTACCATATTTATCTACAAACAATTGAACAGTTGATACCAAATTATCTTTATCATCATAATATCCGTAAGGTTTATTATTATAAACATCATTAATATTATATCCTAATTCTTCTATTAAATCCTCCAATATATACTTGTGTTTTATAATTGCACTATATAATTGATGGTTATTTAAATTTATTTCATTTACAAATCCATATTCATCTATGTATTTCTGTAATTCTTTTAGGACATTTTCTTTATAAGTCCAATAATAGGAATCATTTCTTGTTAATTTACCTAACTCTTGCCTTCTTCTTGCAAGTTCTTTCTTTTTAATATCTTTACAGTGAATGCAAGAATATCTATGTATTTCAGTCGAATTTAGATTTAAAAGATATGTCTCATATAACATATCTTTAATTTCTCCACAGTAATCACATTTAACTATTACAGATGTTTTATTATGTTTATTTAAGTCATCAACTTTCACCAAAATAAAATCTTTAAGATTGCATTCATATCCCAATGAACGAAAATGATTTATATTCATATTTCCTATTTTTGTTCTTATGTATTCTGTTATTAACATTTTTTTCATCTCTCCCTTTCTGATTTAAAGGACAAATGGGGAAAGAGACTGTATATCAGAACTACAGTCTCTTTCAATTACCTCATGTAAGTTTGCAACCTCACATGAGAACCAATGTTTGTTTACTTTTAAATTTCAGTTAAACGCTCTAATCTAATGGAAAATACATCTTCTAAATTACCGACATATTTTACAGTAATATACTTTCCATTAGATACATTATTTTTTTGTTCATCAGTTAAATTATTATCAAAATAAACACGCATTCTCCAACCTAAAACACTAAGAATAGCAGATGTATCTTCTTTTTTAAGAACTTTAAATTCTGTAGATTTAATTTCAGTAATTTCTTCTGGAATTACTTCTTGTATTGTTTCTTCAAGTGCAGTTGTTTTTCCCATAATAACCTCCAATACCTAATAAGTAACCATTAGTTATATTTTGTTAATTTATGCAAGTAATGCATCGTCATAGATAACCAATTCCCACATCGTAGTAGAAGTTGGAGATTTAAGACATTCAATATTAAGGTCAAGTACAGCAGGATCGGATGTGTTCAATAGAGTTCGTTAATCTCTACCAGTTCTCAATTAAATAATATTGCATTATTTAAAATGAACTTCTGCATGTTTTCCATGCAAGCCCAGATCATATCATCATTTCCTATAAATAATTATATCTTAATTATAAGAAAGTCTCTCATTTCGATTTAAGGGATTTTCACCCACCACTTGGCCCTACTTCCCTCAAGGGGAATGATCGTTGAACAGTATCCTATTCGGATATATGCTGCTGAAGACGCATTGTTTATAGCACTTAGGATTTAACCATATGCCATCCAATCAATTTTTTCTACTTTCGTAACATTCACGCTTAGGTTTATTTCATCCTTGCGTTGTAGTTTGATTGGCTCTTAGCGATTGCCAGCAATTGTTGAGATATTGGATAGACTATTATCCGTTGTCTATCACTACATACAGTTCACACTATATGCGGAGCTTCACGTTTATTTGTAAACATATATAATTTAATGTTGTAAATAATTATAATTTACTCCAGTGGCAGCAAAACTTAGGTCAAAATTATCTTCAAATTTGCCATTCGGTACAATCAATTGTCCTTGGAATGCTTCTTTGGTATATTCATCAACAACAAGAACATCAATTACGATTCTAAAACTCCCACCGAACATATCACTGGATACTTTTACAGTTTTAGCAGTTGCATCTGTATTGGCATAATAATAAACACGGAATTTAGTTCCGTCTGCTACAGCAACGTTAAAAGTTAATTCTTTTGAAGCAAGGCTAAACTCTAAAGCTTCTGAAGCAGGTGTACCCAATGTATATTCGACACCATTTGTTCCATCAGCATTTACTTTAAATACGCTAATAAGAGCACCAACAGGGGTTTTTAAAACTGATGCCTTAACAGAAGTAATTGTAATGATCTCATGAATATCAACTTTGTGTACTCCTGTAACAACCGCATTCCCTGTAAGCATTCCAATAGCTGCATTGTCAAATATCGCATCCTGAAGAGCCAGTTTACTTTCACGATCTGACGAAAATCCGACAATTTTCGCGTTTCCTCGACCTCCTCGGCTATATACGGTAGTTCCTGTCGTTTTTACACCTGATGTTTTTAAACTAGGTAGAGTTACAATTGCATCTAAGGTTGATAATGAAAAAAATGTCGCTTCTCCTGCGTCTCGTATAGCCCAACGATTTGGTGTTGCCATTTTTAAATTCCTCCTTATTTCTTCTTAATTTTTTATAATCTTTGTCCATGTGATTTTGGATAAATTTATATTCTTACTATCAACTGTTCCTGCATATAAACCACTTAGAGTATAGTGATAATTATCAATATTTTCTAAACGATGATATGCATCATACAATTGATAAATAGTAAGGTCGAAAATATTAATTATATTTATATTGTTTGATTTCCAAGCAATACCTGATATAATACTGTGTAAATTCATAGTTTCTGGTTTCTTAATATTTTGTTTACTTAATTTCAATTTTTCCATAAACTTTCTTGCACGTTCATTTCCTGGAATGATATCTTCTTCTTTTTTATTTTCAATATGATTAGCCAACTTAAGAATATACTGAAAATCATCAAAAGGCTCTTTATTAAGAATTAAATTTTTATAAACAAACAATCCATAATTATCTGAAATTAGTTTTCTACAATAAAAAAATCCTTCATTACTCATGAAGAATTCGTTATTAAGAAACAATTTTAATGAACTTAATGCTTTTTCTCTAAATTCAATATTTTGATAACTATATACCATTAATATCTCTAGATTGCTAAATTCCTCTTCTTTTAATCCTTCAATATTTTTTTTATCAATTAATAAAACAGATAATAATTCATTGTAAACATGTTCTCCAAGAGCAATTATTTCTTTGAGTTTTAAAGGATAAACTGTTCCTAAATTATTTATATTTATAGGCATACCAACTAACAACCTCAAATTTAAATCGCTATCAACCACCACCTTAACCACATCCTTTGATCAAAACAATTAATTAAAATCATAAACTTTATATGAAACTCTATATCCAGAATATTTTTCATTTACCCATGCTAAATTACCACCACTAAACTCCATTTTCCCTATTCCAATTACATTTTTTGAATTAAATAATGTATCAATTTCCTTCATAATAGCAAATGGTCTAAGCATTCCACTTATTCTCCATAAAGAACTATGGCAAACAATTACAAATGTTACTTGATTATTTTTAAAAGCAGGATTATCTTTTCCTAATTTAAAATCTTCAAATAAAACATTAAGTTGTGATCTTGCTTCGCT
>Ga0209319_1001530_pt1 | contig 18270 bp, 15 predicted proteins | sample RifGroE2_FD_184000 | JGI IMG/M metagenome (GOLD analysis project Ga0209319, IMG submission 184000) | Groundwater microbial communities from Rifle, Colorado - Groundwater E2 (SPAdes) (version 2) | ecosystem: Environmental > Aquatic > Deep subsurface > Groundwater | place: Rifle, Colorado, United...
CCATTTAACATCTTTTCTAACTCGCTGATTGTTTTCATAACGTAACTCCTTTTTATTAAGAGATTAAAGATTTACGTTATATATCAGCGAGTTATTTTTTTATACTAAAAGTTTGTCGTGTACAAAGATCTTTACGCTTGGCGTTGTTGAATAATTCGTATTAATAATGATTTCGTAGCCGCAGACTTTAGTCTGCGTACTTCCATTTACTGCACATAATATATCGCAGGCTAAAGCCTGCGGCTACGTTAATCATGGTTTTTTGAATTATTCAACAACGCCTTTACGCTTGTTATAGTTATTTTACCCCTTCGGGGATGTTGATTATTTTATTTATATATTTTAACGAGTTACAAAACTTTGTCGTGTACTAAGATCTTTGCGATATTGGGAGGATTTTTATGATAAAAAAACTTTTTTTGTTATTGATTTTATTAATTTCAGGACCGGTTTTCGCCGAGCAACAAAAACCGCTTTTGGTCGTGCTTGATTGGTTTATTAATCCAAATCATGCCCCGTTATTTGTAGCAGAGCAGGAGGGTTTTTTTAAGCAACAAGGTTTGGACGTTAAATTCATTTCCCCAGCTGATCCATCGGAAGGCAATAAAATGGTGGCGGCTGGGAAGGCTGACATTGCCATTTCTTATGCTCCTAGTTTGGTGCATCATGTGGTAAACGGTATGCCAGTGATGCGTTTTGCTACTTTGGTTGATAAACCGTTAAACTGCCTAGTTGTTTTGAAAAATAGTAATATTCATACATTAGCGGATTTGAAAAACAAAAAAATAGCCAGTAATGGTGTTTCAACAGACAGAGCTTTGTTAAATACCATGCTAAAGAGCGCAGGTCTTGGTTTGAAAGATGTTGATTTGATTAATGTTCGTTTTGATTTAACGCAGGCTTTATTGGCGCACAAAATCGACGGTTTCACTGGGGGGGCGCGTAATTTTGAACCAATAGAGGTCGAACAAGCAGGGCAAGAGGTGCGTCTTTTTTATCCGGAAAAATACGGTTTCCCTATGTATGACGAACTTATTTTTGTCGCTAACAAAAAGAACATTAATGATCCAAAGTTAACTAAATTTACGCTTGCTTTAAAACAGGGAGTAAAATATTTACGTAAGTATCCGATAGCAAGTTGGAAAAAATTCGCTGTTAATCACCCCGAACTAAATAATGAACTCAATGAAAAAGCTTGGGTTTTGAGTGTTCCATATTTTGCTACTGATCCTGCTAAATTAGATAAAAAACGTTATCAAAAATTAGGCGAATACATGCAAAAAAATGCACTTATCTCTTACGTGCCGAAACTTGCGGATTATGCAAAATAATCTCGACAGTTATTGAAATGGTAAAATATAATAATTAAACTCATGAACCTAAGTGTGGTATTGCCGTCCAAAAAGTTTGTAATATAGCAAAAAGGACAAAGGCTATCATTCCTGTCACGGGTATGGTAAATACTGATGCCCAGAGAATATTCATAGCGATTTTCCAATTTATGGCGGATAGTCTTTTCGATAAGCCAATGCCGAGAATGCTTGATGTGACGACATGGGTCGTACTGGTCGGTAAGCCAAAAGCTGATGCGCCAATAATTACCCCTGCTGATGCTATTTGAGCGCAAAAACCATCAATTGGTTGTAATTTTACAAATTTTTTTCCGACAGTTTTAATGATTTTCCAGCCTCCAATTGCTGTACCGAGTGCTATGGCTATGGCACAGCATAGAGCTACTAAAAGTGGCACAGAGAAGGTTTTTAAATAGCCGTAATTCAATAATGCCAAAGTGATGATACCCATTGATTTTTGTGCATCAGCAGTTCCATGAGAAAAAGCCATAAAAGCGGCAGATAAAATTTGTAATTTACGAAATTTTTTATTTATCTTGTTTGGTGTACTACAGCGTACAGCCCAGAGTAAAACTACTATCAAAATAAAACCAGCCACAATTCCTAATATGGGAGAAAGTAATAAAGCTAAAATAATTTTTTTTAGTCCAAACCAATGCAAAGAAGTAAAGCCAGCGTGAGCAATAGTTGATCCTATTAAACCACCAATTAAAGCGTGGGAAGAAGATGATGGAATAGCAAAATACCAAGTAACAATTCCCCAGATGACAGCACTTAAAACACCAATTAAAATCACCATTTGAGTTATATTGTGAGCATCAACAATGCCCGTGCCAATGGTGGCTGCTACCTTGGTGGAAGTTAAAGCCCCAATTAAGTTAAAAATTGCAGCTAATGCAACAGCGTAGCGAATAGATAGGGCACGTGTGGAAATACAGGTTGCAATGGCGTTAGCAGTGTCATGAAAGCCGTTAATATAATCGAAAAGTAACGATATTATGATAACTAAAATTAAGGCAATTAAAGTTAGTTCATGCATTTTTAACTACCAAACTTTCTATAATGTTAGCGACATCTTCACATTTATCGGTTACAAATTCTAGATTTTCGTAAATTTCTTTCCATTTGATCAATTGGATAGGATCTTTTTCTTCGCTGAAGAGATGGCTAATTGCTTCAATACGTACTCGATCAGCTTCATTTTCAAAAGAATTTATTTCAATACAAATCTCTAAAATTTCTTCATATTTATTTTTATCACTTAAAAGGGATAATAATTTATCGGTAGCTTGGCATATTTTAAGAATTATAAACCCAAGTTCTTTAGCTTCTGTGGTGATTTTATTAATTTTATAAGTAATGATATGCTGAGCTGAAGCATCGATGGCGTCGAGTATATTGTCCAAGGCGGAAACCAGGGCGTAGATATCTTCTCGGTCGAAAGGGGTGATAAAACTCTTATTCAACTTTAAAATAAGTTCATGTGTTTTTTGATCACCTTTATGTTCTATATCTTTGATTTTTTTCTGGAGAGAAACGGGATCATCAAAGTTATTGAGCATTTCTTTTAAAAGTTGTGCTCCTTCGATAATGTTTACGGTCATTTCCTTGAATAAGATAAAGAAACTTTCTTCTTTGGGGATAAAACTGAACATTATTGCCGTCTCCGTAATTGGTTGTCGACAGATTTTGTGATGAAAATTTACAAGGGCATTATTATGTAAGAATGGAGTAGCGTCAATTTAAAACATTTAAATTATAGAAAAACCAATTTTATTGGCAATAAACCTAACCATGATTTAGTATATGTCTTCAATGATAACTTCAGGGCAGGGTGAAATTCCCTACCGGCGGTATTCTTTAATTTAGATATTAAAGAGAGCCCGCGAGCGCTTTATATGATTCTTCATATGAAGGTCTGCAGATATGGTTAGAAGCCATAGCCGACGGTTAGAGTCCGGACAAAAGAAGTAATACATTGCCACTCCTTGCATTTATTTATGTAATGCAAAGTGCTTGCCTTTTTTCTTCGCCCTGAATTTAATTAATTCATATGGGGTAAAGTCAATGAATTATATAAAAAAAATTGTGCATGTCACTAAATACAGCAAGTATTCAGTCGTATCGATAAAAGACAATACAAAGGCACTACTATTGCTTGTTACCCTCGGTTTTATATGGAGTTTTGGTTTTATTATTGCTCGTTTTGTCACAACTCACGGTGTAAATCCAATTGGTTATAGTTTCTGGAATACTTTGGGAACAGCAGTTTTGTTATTTGGCATACTTAGATTGTCAGGAAAGAAACTATGTTGGTCGCGAAAAAATCTACAATTCTATTTTTTTTGTGGCTTGATCGGAATTGCTTTGCCTAATACCAATAGATATTTTGCGGCAGCACATTTGCCAGCTGGACTATTGGCGGTGATTATTAACTCCTCACCGCTTTGGATGTATGTTTTGTCGTTGTGTTTTAAAATGGAAAAATTTTTCTTGGGGAGATTTGTTGGTGTTTTATGTGGAGTAATTGGTATTTTGTTAATCATTTTTTCCAAAACAGCGTTGGGTGTCGGATCAAGAGGAGTGTTCCCCTGGATTTTAGTTGCTCTTATCACACCATGCTGCTATGCACTATCGGCTATTTATATCACAAAACATAAGCATAAAGATTCGATGACATTGGTTTCAGGTATGCTGATTGCCGCAGCGATGATGTTAATACCGTTAACTTTTGCTACTAAGAGTTTTTATAGTATCCATTTGCCATTAAACTTGGTGGATGGGGCGATTTTGTTAGAGATTATTCTGTCAAGTGTAGGATACATGATTCTTTTTAAACTTTTGCGTTTAGTTGGTCCTGTTTACTACAGTTTAGTGGATGGTTTAGTTGTTGTGGTGACGCCGATTTTGGGTATGCTGTTCTTTGCTGAAACTTTAGGCTATTTGATGTTTGCTGGTGTGTTTTTAATTTTGCTTGCCGTTATGCTGGTTACTTTCGGGCAATCTTTTGTAAAATAAGTAGAATGTTAGAAACGGCTCTTAACGGCAGTTTGCTTTTATTGTATAAAACAACGAGATTACTTTACAAGATGAAGGTTGCTGCTAGAATTATGATTAATATTAACTTAATTTAATTCGGAGATGGATTATGTGGAAAAAAATTCTTCTTGGTGTTGGGGCTTTTGTCGTTTTAGTGATTACATTAGTTCTTCTTTTAACCTCATCAATTACCGATGTTGCCAATAAACAAATGGAGGCATTGCGAAAAGGCGATCTAGTCACAGCCTATTCCTACACGTCAAAAGATTTTCAGGGTTATACATCGTTGGCAGATTTTAAAAAGTTTTTCGACAAATTCCCATCACTGAAAAATAATAAAAAAGCCAGTTGGTCCGAAAGAAAAGTTGAAAATAATACAGGAATTTTAAAAGGAAGTTTAACGTCTAATGATGGAGCAGTTACACCTATAGAATTCCATTTTGTTAGAGAAAACAGTGAATGGAAGATTATCGGTATTCAGCTGCAGCCAACTGGAGCTCAGGTCTCTCCTTCTCAGGGAACTGGTGATGTTTCTTTTGGAGAAATATATCAGGTTTTGGTCAGTGATGCACAAAATCGAAGTGGTAGCGTCGATGCGGCAAAAACAGTAATTCCTTCAAAGGCACCTAAAGTTTTTGTCACGGTTTATGTTTTACATGCCAAAGCTGGCGTAAAAGTTACCGCTGAGATGGTGCGGATGGAAAATGGCGCCAAAATTGGACCAAGTGAGGCAACAATTACTCAAAGTGGCAATGTTATGCGTGATTTTTCTTTTACCAACGCGGCATCTTTATGGCCAGTAGGGGATTATAAAATCAATATAACTACTTCAAATAACCAATCGGCAAGCGTAAACTTTAAGATTGGTGCGACTCAAGAAAAGAGTTTTCAGAGTAAAAAACACAGAAGGCATCGTTAAAATTTTGATAAATTTAAAAAAACTAGGTTGTGCGAAAACGAGCACTAACTATAGGTGAGTTTTTTTCTAGAAAGAAAAGCCTTTCTTTGCCGCCTAGCGGAAAATCCAAACTGCTCGAGTCTATTTGTGCTAAACCAGGAAACCTGTTTTCGTTTAGTATATTAATGATGGGGTTTAAATATGAGCCAAATAAAAAACAATCAACAGAAATATGGTATGGGTTATAGCGAGACTTTTGTTAATTTTTTAAAAAAGCGTCGAGTTGAAACGCATGCGCAATTTCTTCTGCCTTACTTGAAACCAGGGTTGAAAATATTGGATTGTGGTTGTGGACCAGGTTCGATGACGATTGGATTTGCACGTTGTAGCCAAAACAGCGAAGTAATTGGTATCGATATCGAAGACAGTCAGCTCGAAATTGCCAGAGAAGATGCGGAAAAAGCTGGTATAACTAACGTTACATTTCAGCATGCCAATGTTTTGGAATTACCCTTTGCCGATAACACTTTTGATATTGTTTTTTCGCAAGGATTAATCAGTCATTTTTCTAATCCACTGGCTGTAGTGTTTGAACAAAAGCGTGTTGTGAAACTTGGTGGTATTGTAGCAGCCCATAATGGTTATATGAGTGGAGCGGCTTTCCATCCTACTAATGCTATTTTAGAAGAAGCTTATGATTTGAGTAAGCAACCATCGATTGCTCATGGTGGTGATCCCGATATTGGTATTAAGCTTGGTAAATTGTTTGCAGATGCTGGATTTGTTGATATTAAGCATACGATATTTTGTGATACAAATAATATTAAAGAAATGGCTTATTTTTGTGCCGAGGAATTTTTACAACGTGAATATAACAAGAAGTTACTGGCTCAAGGCAAAATCACCTTAGAAAAACTGCAATCTTATCGGGATGCCTGGTTAGATTTTGCTAAAATACCACATGCGTTTTCTTATTTTCCATGGGGTGAAGTGATTGGTTTTAAGCCAATTTAGTTTTATGGGGGAAATATGAAACAAATAATAGCTATTGGCGGCGGTGGTTTTAGAAGTGAAAAAAGTAATTTGAAAATAGAAAAATATTTACTTGCTCAAACTAAAAGAGAACGCCCAAAAATTTGTCTTTTGCCACAAGCGAGCCGTGAAGCGGAAGGATATATTTTAAAGTTTTTCGAAACATTTGTTAAGTTTGGCGCTGAACCATCTTGGGTTTCTTTGTTTGGCAAAGTCGAAGATTCTTGGAAAAAGACCTTGTTAGAACAAGATATTATCTATGTTGGTGGCGGAAATACCAAAAGCATGATCGCGCTTTGGAAGACTTGGGAATTGGATAAAGTTTTACTGGAAGCCTACAATAAAGGAATTATTTTATCCGGCAGTAGCGCTGGTGGAATTTGTTGGTTTGAACAAGGTATAACCGATTCAGTTTGGCCGCTTGGTACGGTGGAAGGCTTAGGTTTTCTCGAGGGAAGTTTTTGTCCGCATTTTGTTACCGAACCTGAAAGACAACAGGTCTATCGCGATAAAGTTAATACAGGAGAAATTAAACCAGGTTTAGCTCTAGATGATGAAATGGCAGCGCATTTTATTGATGGAAAGCTGGGGCGTATTATTACAGGAGTTGCTGGTAGAAAAGCGCTCAAGATTGAAGTTGGCAAGGAAGTTGTTTTGGATGTAAAAGATATAAGCATAAGAGCAGTTACGGTAGATGAAATATTGCCATTAAGGCATAAAGTATTGTGGTCAAATAAAGCAATTGATTTTTGTACATTACCAGAAGACGAAAGAGGGCTTCATTACGGTTTGTTTTTAAATGATAGCCTTATCTCATGTATATCGGTATTTTTCGATATAAATAATCAAGAAGCGCAGTTTAGAAAGTTTGCTACAGATCAAAAATACCAACAGAATGGTTACGGAACATTGTTGCTACAAAAAGTAATAAATGAACTAAAACAAAAGCAGGTTAGGGTTTTGTGGTGTAATGCTAGGTTAAGTGCGATAGACTTTTATAAGAAATTAGGTTTTGTGACCGATGGAGATGTGTTTTTAAAAGATGGCATACAATACATTAAAATGCAGATGGATTTATTTGGTCTATGTATGGGCGCAAGCTAAAGCTTGCGGCTACGAAATCTGCGGCTACGGGAAAATTTATTTACCAACGATGTTTTCTATTTCTTTCACCGTAACAGGAACGCGCTGTTTACCAAGCAAACGACAGCCATTTGCGGTAATCAATATATCATCTTCAATGCGGATGCCGCCGAAATTGCGGTAGGTATTAACTTTTTCGTAATTGATGAATGTGGCAAATTTCTTTTCAGTTTGCCATTGGTTAATCAATTCAGGAATAAAATAAATTCCTGGTTCATTGGTTACTACATAGCCAGGTTGTAGGCGTTTTCCCATACGAACATAGGCAGCGCCAAATTGATTAACGCGCTGCGTTTCTTCATCGTAACCAACATAATCTTCGCCAAGATCTTCCATATCGTGAACATCCAATCCCACCATGTGTCCAAGCCCATGTGGAAAAAAGAGGGCGTGCGCTCCTTGTTGCACAATGTCCTCTAAAGAGCCTTGCATGAGACCCAAATCTTTTAATCCTGAAGCAATAATTCTTGCTGCTTGAAAATGAATATCAAGATATTTTGCGCCAGGTTTGGTGGATTTTACTGTATCGTTATTAGCAGCTAATACTATTTCATAAATTTCACGTTGTTTTTGCGAGAATTTGCCACTGACGGGAAAAGTGCGGGTAATATCAGAAGCATAGTGGAGTGATGTTTCGCAACCGGCATCGATAAGCAATAAATCACCATTTTGTAAAAGATTGTTATGAGTGTGGTTGTGTAATGTTTCACCATGTTTCGACAAGATAGTTGGATAAGAAAGCATTCCCCCAGCGGAGATGGCAATGCCTTCGATGTGACCGGCAATTTCGTGTTCGCAAATATCAGGATGTGTGAATCTCATAGCGGTTGTATGTATTTTATAAGCTGTGTCACAAGCCTGATCAATTTCAGTAATTTCCTCTGCATCTTTGATTGAGCGCAAATCTATCACTGCCTTGCATAAAGCAATAGAAGCATGTTTTTTGGTTTGTAAAGCAGGAATGCCAAGCAAATTTTCCAGCCAAAGCATGTTGGTGGCGCGATAAGGAGGTAAAAAGTGAATAGTACGTCCTTGGGTTTTGAGTTTTTTAATAAACTCCGAGAATTGACTTAAAGTAGATGTCAGAGAAATACCAACCAAAGCGGCATTTTCTTGCACTGTTGTTTGTTGTCCAGTCCAAATAATATCTTCGATCTCTACATCATTGCCGAAAATGTAGTCTTTATCTTCATCTAAATCTATAACGCCGGCAAATCCAGGTAAATCAAGACCAAAGAAATAAAGGAAATTGCTGTCTTGACGAAACTTATAAGTATTGGCAAGGCAATTCATTGGTGAATCTGCATTGCCTAAAATTAGTGCGATACCATTTTTTAATTTGGCACGTAGTTGGTGGCGGCGGTTAATGTAAGTTTCTTTTTTGAACATGGTTTTTGAAAAATGGCAATTATTTAGTTAGTTTTTTTTAGTTTTGCTTCTAATTCTTCCAGGGTAATACCTTTAGTTTCTGGGACAAATTTAGCAACAAAAATGATTGCTAAAACACAAAATACTGAGAATAAATAAAAAAGCGATGGTTTGCCAAAAGTATCCATGAACGAAAGGGAATAACGCATCAACAACCCAGCAAAAGTCCAGTTGACCATGGTTGTAATAGTCATACCGATTTCACGACCTTTTAAAGGGAAGATTTCGGAACATACTATCCAGGCAACAGGTCCCCAGGAAAAAGCGAAACCAAAGATATAAACTATTACCGCAGCGAGTAAAATAGTTTTTGGTATTTGACTGATTATTGCAGGATCAACGACATTGCCAATATATTGAAACGCTAAGCCAGCCGCTAACATAGTGATGAACATCAATGCAGCGCCGACGTAGAGCAGTTTTTTACGTCCCCATTTTTCCACTAAATAAATCGCTGGGAAAGTAAATAGCATATTAACAGTTGGCACAGTCATCATCGCGATCAAACCCTTCATTCCTGCATAGCCAAAAATGGTTGGTGCGTAATAAATCATGACGTTGATGCCAACGAGTTGCTGAAACATTTGTAAAACAACGCCAATGATAAGAATTTTTAAAAAATTACCTTTGATGAGTTCTTTAAGGATATGTCCTTTGTCCTTGGCAAGTGTATTTTCTATTTCTTTAATTTCTAAAGTAACTTCTTTTTTAGTATTGAAAGTACGTTGTAGTACTTGTAGCGCTTCTTTTTTTCTACCCTTCAACATTAACCATCTTGGGCTTTCTGGCAGTACAAAGCTGCCAAACAACATTAAAAGAGCAAAAGCAGCGACAATTACAAACATTAAAGGCAAAGCCACGGTTGGATTGATGAAAGTTTTTTCAATATAAACATTGGTGACTGAAATTAAGAAAATGCCAATGGTAATCATTAATTGGAACAATGTTCCCATAGAACCGCGAATTTTGGCAGGAGCAGTTTCGGATAAATATAATGGGGCGATAAAAGATGCTATACCGACGCCAAACCCTAAAAAAAAGCGACAGGCGCTTAGTAAAAAGAAAGAAGGAAGAAAGGCGGAAGATATAGAGGCAATACTGAAAATAAATCCAGCAAAAACTAAACTCTTTTTACGTCCCATGAATCTGGCAAACAGACCTGAAAGTAGAGCGCCAGTTACGCCGCCTGTCGCTAATATTGCAGAATATTGCTCCGCACCTTGTGTGTCTAAATGATAGGCTGCTTTGATTATATCGAGAGAATTTGCGATAAATCCTTGGTCTAAACCAAACAGTAATCCGCCAAGGGCAGCAACCAAACAAATGAAATAAACAATCAATTTGTAGCTGTCTTTTTCTTTAGTTTTTGAAAATCGTTTGTTCATGAAACTATATCTCCCGTTTTTAATTTCTATAAAGAAAACATATCAAAAATTTTCGGTGAAGCGCAAAATAGGGTAGCTGCAAATTTTGTAGCCGCAGGGTTCGTAGCTACAGATTCGTAGTCGCAGGCTTTAGCCTGCGCATTAAACTTGCTCTATATTTTGCGTATTATATACTCTTCGCATTTTGGTTTTCCGCGTTGTTGGCTTTCTCGCTCGTTTGAGTCATGTATGTCCAATACACTCCTCGAACTCGACTCGTTGCCGCCTAGCGGAAAATCCAAACTGCTCGAGTCTATTTGTGCTAATCCTGAAAACCGGTTTTCGTTTAGTATATCCTGCTTCATAAGCCAAATTTTATGGCGCAAACTGAAGCTTGCTACTACGAGTTTGTAACTATGTTAATTAATATGAAATTATCCCTCATTTTCAGTGAGTAGGCAATGTTAAGTTGAGAAATATATTGAAATTTTTATTATGTAAATCAATTGATTGTGTTTGTTGTGACCGGATAATAAAAATAGACGAACCATTTCCCGCCCACCCACCCAAAATAGCTCACCGATATAAATTACGCAATACAGTATAAAATACAGTATTGTTTAGTTTTGTTGAATGTTTTATGCTGGGTGGGTTGGGCGGGTGTGGTGTTTGGTAGTTAGGGAAACAGGAAAATGTTTGTTTGCTACCTGTCTCAATTTTTTCGTATCAATGGTAATATCTCTAAAAGTTAGGGGATTATAATTATGATTACGTAGCTGCAGGTCTTTAGCCTGTGCTAAAATCAGCGTTAAATCATATACGTACGCGATAATGAAGACGTAAATTAAAGGCTTATGGCTACGTTATTCTTATGATTTGTCTATGAGTTTTGAGAAGTTATTGTTAATGGTTGTAACTTATTGAATTAAAAAGGAATTTAATTTACATATTTATTCAATGTTTTAATTTTAAGAGGTTGTATGGTTAATCAAACATCAAATTTAAAAAACATAGTTTTCGATCTTGGTGGCGTTTTAATTGACTGGAATCCAAGGTATCTATATCGAAATTTTTTTGTTAATAAGGAAGTGGAAATGGAAGATTTTTTACAAAAAATGTTTACGGAAGAATGGACTAAGAGAGAAGATACAGGACGGCCCCTGCTTGAAACAATTGAAATATTTTGTCAGCAATATCCGGAAAAAACCGATTTGGTAAAAGCTTATCACGAACGTTGGTATGACACTTTAGGTGGCGAAATTGTTGGAACAGTAGCGATTTTAAAACAACTAAAACAGAAAGATTTAGGTCTTTATGCGCTGACGAATTGGTCAAACGAGACTTTTCCATATGCTAAAAAGCGTTTTGCATTTTTAAATGATTTTGCGGATATTGTAGTTTCTGGTGAGGAGAAAGTTATTAAACCTGATCCGAAAATATATGAAATTCTTTTACAAAGGAATAAGTTACAAGCGCATGAATCGGTTTTTATTGATGATAGATTAGTCAATGTTAAAGCGGCGGAAGCTTTGGGGATGATTGGTCTGCATTTTACCTCGTCGGAAAATCTACAAGAGGCTTTGTTGGAGTTGGGAGTGTTATGACAAAACTATTTGCACTTGATGGCAATTCCATGAAACTTGATGGTGGCGCAATGTTTGGTAATGCGCCAAAAGTAATGTGGTCGAAATGGTGTGTGCCTGATGAACAAAATCGCATGACAATGAGTTGTCGTTCGCTATTAATTCAAGACGAAAACAAAAATATTTTGTGTGATGCGGTTGGGGGAGCTTTTTTTTCACCTAAGTTACGAGACCGTTATGGTGTTGTAGAAAGCGAGCATGTGCTTTTGCGATCTTTAGCAAAAATCGGTTTAAGCGATTCCGATATTGATTTTGTTATTTTATCGCACTTACATTTTGATCATTGTGGAGGTCTTTTGAGTGCATGGAATGAACGTGAAGAGTTGCGACTTTTATTTCCTAACGCACGTTTTTTGGTAAGTAAAACAGGATGGGAAAGGGCGCTGCATCCTCATTTCCGCGACCAAGCTTCTTTTCCGGAAAATGTTATTCAAATGATGGCTGCATCGGGTAGGTTAGAAATAATCAATAGCGATGCAAGTGCATTATTGGGGAAAAAATATCGCTTTATTTTAAGTAATGGTCACACGCCTGGGTTGTTATCGACTGAATTAACAACAGAAGAGGGTAAACTAATCTACGTTTCTGATTTAATCCCCGGGACGCCTTGGCTACATTTGCCGATAACTACTAGCTACGACCGATTTCCCGAAGAATTGGTTAATGAGAAACAAGAATTACTGCAATATGTCTGTAAAAATCAGGTACAGTTATTTTATGTACACGATAACAGCACCGCAGTATCACGGGTTGCAAAAGATGAAAAAGGAAGGTTTTGCGCTACTGATATTTGTCCTAGTTTTGGTCGGGATGAATTTTAAAAAAGGAGTGCTATATTTTTTATATCGAATATATTTATTTTGTGCAATCTTAGAAAGAGTAATGTAAGGGCATAATAGACTCTTCGCATTTTGGTTTTCCGCGTTGTTGGCTTTCTCGTTCGTTTGAGTCATGTATGTCCAATACACTCCTCAAACTCGACTCGTTGCCGCCTAGCGGAAAATCCAAACTGCTCGAGTCTATTTGTGCTAACCATGGAAACCTGTTTTTGTTTAGTATATCTATAGCAAAAATATATTATGTTCTTTGCATTGTTCAAGTATATCTCTTGACCACACACTCGCTTGTACTTCTCCAATATGAGCTTTACGCAAAAACTGCATGCAGAGTCGTGACTGACCAATACCGCCACCAATGGTTAAAGGCAGTTCATCGTTTAATAAGCGGCGATGAAAGTATAGTTCTTTGCGATTTTCCGTGTTAGTAAGAGCTAGCTGTTTTAATAAAGCGGTTTTGTCAACACGAATACCCATTGAAGAAATCTCAAAACTATTTTGTAAAACAGGATTCCAAGCAATAATATCGCCATTTAAACCGTTGTAACCATTTTCAGTTTCGGTAGTCCAGTCATCATAATCTGGAGCTCTAGCATCATGTGGTTTTCCATCTTGTAGTGCGCCACCTATACCTATAATAAAAATAGCGCCATATTCTTTAGCGAGTGTATATTCACGTTCTTTGGCAGAGAGATCAGGGTAGCGTTCTAAAGCTTCTTCAGCATGGATGAAGGTGATTTCTTCGGGTAAGTTTGGGGTAATATGATGGTTATGTTCGTATACAAAAAACTCTAATCTTTTCATCATGGAGTAGATTTTTTTGACCATTTTTTTGAGGAATTTCACATTACGTTCTTCTCTACTGACTACTCGTTCCCAATCCCACTGATCCACATAAACCGAATGAATGTTGTCTAAAATCTCATCAGGTCGAATAGCATTCATGTCGGTGAAAATGCCATAAGTATGTGGAATTTGGTAATCGGCTAAAGCTAGGCGTTTCCATTTCGCTAATGATTGTACAATTTCAACATCAAGGTTATCGGCATCCTTTATCTTAAAGGAGACGGGTTTTTCGATACCATTTAGATCATCATTGATTCCAGTTCCTTTGGCAACAAAAAGTGGTGCAGTAACGCGGTAAAGTTTTAATTCTGTTGCTAATTGTTCCTGGAAAAAGTCTTTAACTAATTTGATCGCTTTTTCCGTTTGGCGGACGTTTAATAAAGATTGATAGTTCTTGATTTTGTTAAATTGTGACATGTGAACACCTTGTTGAAATTGGTTTTTGAAAATAGGTTTAGAGTTGTTTAATCTTATGAGATTTAGCTTAGCAGAAGGCTATTTATAGTCCAGAGAAATTAATAGCTATGTAATGGCACAAATGGATGAGAATTTATGCTCAAACTTTTTAAAAAATTCCTGTTTTGAAAAACTACGGTATTGCGCATTACTTGCATTCATTGGAAAATTCTCTTGTTGAAACTTCAATAATATACTAAACGAAAACAGGTTTTCAGGGTTAGCGCAAATAGACTCGAGCAGTTTGGATTTTCCGCTAGGCGGCAACGAGTCGAGTTTGAGGAGTGTATTGGACATACATGACTCAAACGAGCGAGAAAGCCAACAACGCGGAAAACCAAAATGCGAAGAGTATATAATTTTTTATTCTTAATTGTTTTCTCAAGAGGTTTATATGCAAAAGCACTATGTACAAAAAAAATCTGCAGGTTTCACTCTTATCGAGCTTTTAATTGCGATTACAATCGTTGGTATTTTGACGGCGATAGCAATTCCTTCTTATCAAAACTATACAAGAAGAGCGCATTATACGGAAATTGTACAGGCAGCAGCTCCTTATAAATTGGGTGTGGAAGAATGTTATCAAATGACAGCTGATTTAAGTGTCTGTAAAGGTGGTCAAAGTGGGGTGCCACAAGATGTGGCAACAGGTAAAGGCGGTGGCATTATCGACAGCATCATTACCGTCAGCGGTAAAATTACCATCACACCACGTGTGAAATATGGCATTAAAGCGGAAGATAATTATATATTGACGCCTACCGTCGATAACGATCGTTTGACATGGAGCTCTAGTGGAGGTGGGGTGATTAATGGGTATGCTAACTGAAATTTTGAAATATGATTTTAAAATGGTGTTATTGAATAATTCGTATTAATAACGATTTTGTAACCGCAGACCGTAGCCGCAGACCGTAGCCGCAGACTTTAGTCTGCGTAACATCCAATTATTGCAAATAATATATCGCAGGCTAAAGCCTGCGGCTACGATACGGCACATAATATATCGCTGGCTAAAGCCTGCGGCTACGAATTACAATTTAGTTAATTTGGAAAAATAATTTGCAATACGAAACCTCTATTTCTGGTTTTGCGCAATATTTAGTAACTAACTCTATATTGAGTGAAACGATGACGTGTCAATTATTGAGCGAAGCTGCGCAGTTAAATTCTTCTTTAATTGCATGCTTAATTGCCAAAGAAAGTCTTGATGCAAAAAATTTGGCGGTTGCTATTTCTCAATATTTTAATTTACCGCTTATCAGTCTTGATCAGTGTGATGTTGGTAAATTGCCATTGCATTTACTTAATGAACAACTGATTGTTAAATATCGGATTTTGCCTTTGGCGCAGGTTAATAATCAATTGCGTTTGGCGTTGGCTGATCCTTCGGATGCTACAATTTTGCATGAAATTAAATTTCAGACGCAATTGGATATTCAGTTAGTTGTTGTTGAGTATGGCAAGTTAAACAAACTGATTGATGAATGGTTGCAATGTAAGAGTTATGCAGCAATTGGCGCGGTGAAGAAAATAGGTGACGAACAAGATGTTGTTGATGTGCCAATAGTGAAATTTCTTGATGATATTTTGGCGGCGGCGATTGAAAAGAAAGCTTCGGATATTCATTTTGAGCCTTATGTAAATTGTTATAGGATTCGCTTTCGTATTGATGGTTTATTGCACGAAATTATCAAAGCCGATTTGTCTTTAGTGCCGCGTTTTAGTGCTCGGTTAAAAATTTTAGCGCGACTCGATATTGCCGAACGCCGCTTGCCACAAGATGGGCGTTTTACATTACAGTTACCAAGTTATGGCGCTCGTGATTGCAGGGTTAGTGTTTGTCCTACACTTTGTGGTGAAAAAATTGTTGTACGGATTTTGCAAGCTAGCAACATGGATCTCAAAGTGGAAGAACTGGGAATGTCTTGCGCGCAACAGCAAATCTTTTTACAGCAAATTCGTCGTCCGGAAGGATTGATTTTGGTTACAGGACCGACTGGCAGTGGCAAAACCATTACGCTTTACACCGCTTTACAGCTTTTAAATACCGAAACTAAAAATATCATTACCGCCGAGGATCCAGTTGAAATCAATCTTAATGGAGTTAATCAGGTCGAAGTAAACAATAAAATTGGTTTAACTTTTGCAGCGGCTTTACGCGCTTTTTTACGGCAAGATCCGGATATAATTATGGTTGGTGAAATTCGTGATTTAGAAACGGCGCAAATTGCAATCAGAGCTGCACAAACGGGACATTTAGTTTTTGCAACGTTACATACCAATTCTGCCAAAGAAGCAGTGATGCGGCTTATTAATATGGGCATAGCAGCTTTTAATTTGACGAGTTCTTTGGATTTGGTGATAGCGCAACGTTTAGTGCGTAAATTGTGCCCACACTGTAAATGTTTGTGTTTAAATACACGGGAAATTTTACGGGAAGAGGGGATGGTTGTGGCAGAGGTTGAGGAACCAAGTATTTATGTAGCAGAAGGATGCGAAAAGTGTCACAAAGGTTATAAGGGGCGTGTTGGTGTGTTTGAGTTGCTCTTGCCGGAGAAGACCTTGCCAGGCGCGGAAAATACTGAGCAAAATGGGATGCAAAGTTTACGTAATATGGCTTTGCAAAAAGTAGTTGATGGGGTGACGAGTTTGGAAGAGGTGCGAAGGGTGGTCGGTTAATTTCACGGGAAGTGAAATTAACTAAATCGACAAGAAGCAGATAAGGAAGAATGAGGAATCGTGAATAAAGATTTAGAATATGCAAAGACGATCTATTTTTGAAAATGCACAAAATACCTATCATTGGCGCGGTCTTAATGTAAACGGCAAGCGTGTGGAGGGGGAGTTAAAGGCGGATAGCCTGGGGATAGCGCAAAAAGAACTGGAAAAACAGGGGATTTTGTTGCTGCAAATTCGTGCCAAGAAAAATTCCAATTTTTTTGCTTTTAAACAAAAAGTTTCTTGTAAATTTATTTTGGATTTTGGGCAGCAATTGTCGACTCTAACTTCTGCCAGCATACCGATAACCGCTGCTTTAGGGATTATACAAAATAGTTGCAGCAATAATGCAGCTAGAAGTTTTATGACACATATTAAAAGCGAGGTTGAAAAAGGCAAACCTTTAAGCGCTGTTTTACAACAATATCCATGCTATTTTAATACGCTTTTTTGTAATTTGGTAAAAGCTGGGGAACATTCAGGGGCACTGGAGGTGATGCTAAAATATCTTGCTGCTTATAACGAAAAAATGGCGCAGCAACAACAAAAAATTAAAAAAATTTTACTTTATCCAAGTATTGTTATGTTGGTGGCAGTTGCATTGACTACGGTGCTGTTAGTGTTTGTCATTCCGCAATTCCAAGCGATGTTTGCCAGTTTTGGTGCGACCTTACCGCTTTATACCCAGTTTATTATTCAATTGGCATTTTTTGTTAAAATACGTGGCTGGCTTATTTTGTCAATGGTTACATTTTTGTTGTTGGTTGTTGTATGGGCACGTAAAAAAAAGCCAGCTTTTAAAATAATGTCAGATCGCATAATGTTGAAGTTGCCTTATTTTGGGGTTGTTGTGCAAAAGGCAATAGTTGCCAGAATTACGCGTACTTTAAGCATTACTTTTCGTGCTGGTTTGCCTTTACATGATGCTTTGTCTTTGGTTGCTGGAATTGTAGCTAATGATATTTATAAATGTGGTATTGATCATATTCGTGAGCAAATTATGCAGGGAAAGGCGCTTCATGATGCTATTAAAGCAAGCGATTTATTTCCGATGCGCGCGTTGCAGTTAGTGGCTATTGGTGAAGAATCTGGAACTTTGGATGACATGTTGTCTAAAATTGCTGACTATTACGAAAGTGAGGTTAATTATATTACCGACAACCTACAAAATTTTTTGGAACCGATGATTATGATTATTTTGGGAGTTGTAGTTGGTGGTTTGATTGTAGGGATGTATTTACCGATATTCCAGTTGGGAAAAATGTTATAAGAATGAAATTTTGAATTTTCAACCAATGGATCGTTTGTGCGATGAATTTTTATGATTTAATACCGAAAAATTCAAAAATCAAAATTAACATATTGAAAAATATAGCAATTTACTTTATATGTCTTTTGGCCTTTGTACACGACAAACTTTCATAAAATACCTCCGAAAGCTGGACTAGTCGTGCTTTTGTCCAATTCGGAAAATTGCAAACCAATTTTTAAACAGATTTTGAAAAACTTATT